>JAEEGL011423034.1_pt1 | contig 43773 bp, 39 predicted proteins | sample 9134231 | NCBI WGS metagenome assembly JAEEGL01 (sample SAMN16246548, study PRJNA631951) | gut metagenome | biome: gut microbiome; feature: rumen; material: fiber-attached | host: Bos | place: Iran: Karaj | collected 2018-10
AAAGGCGTGCTTTTCAAATGGGATTCTGGGTTTATGAGATGACTGAAATGATCGCTGAACCGTTTTCGATCCGTTCGACGGTGCCTTCCACGATTTTGCCGTTACAGAGTCCTTTGCCATGTACAATGCAGGGCAGGTATCTGTCGGAATAACCGGAATACCCTCCGTTACATGGCTGTTCAAGAAGAATCCGGACTTTTTTTCCGACAAATGATTCCATGACAGAGAGGGATATTTCCTTCAGTTCTCGGATCATCCTTTTGGAGCGCTGTTCTTTTTCTGCTCGTGTTACCTGGTCGGGCAGATAGGCAGCCATGGTCCCGGCTCGTCTGGAATAGGGAAAAACATGGGCACGGAGGAAACCGACAGATTTGCAGAATGAGACGCTCTGCTCGAAATCTTCTTCTGTTTCTCCGGGGAAACCGACGATTATGTCCGTCGTGAAGGTTGGTTCGGCAAAGAGAGAACGGATTTTATGACAAATCCCGAGATATTCTGCGGAGGTATAATGACGGTTCATTCGGTGAAGCGTCCGGTCGCATCCGCTCTGAAGGGACAGGTGGAACTGAGGACAGAAAGTCCTGCATCGTGCGAATTTCTCCAGGATCTCATCTGTGAGGATATCGCACTCCAGTGAACTCAGTCGCACACGAGCAAGACCTTCAACAGAACCGACAGCTTCTACAGCATCGCCCAGATCGCAGCCAATGTCATTACCGTATGCGGAAAGATTGATCCCGCACAGCACAATCTCCTGATACCCGTTGCGGACGAAAGACTCAGCCTGACGGCGCACTTCTGTAAGAGGCATGGAACGAACCGGCCCGCGCGCTTTCGGAATCGCACAATAGGAGCAGTATTTCTCACATCCGTCCTGAATCTTCAGAAATGCACGTGTGTGCTCGACGAGCTCATCCGCATCCAGTATTTCGAATGGTGTTCTCTCAAATGGATGAACAAGATCGAGTGTTCTCCGTTCTTTCAGGAACTGAAGGACAGCAGTGGGAGCTTCTTTCCGGTCTGTTGTACCCATCATAATATCCGCGCCGAGCAGGCCGGCTTTATCGGGAAAGGCCTGGGAGAAGCATCCGCAGAGAAGCAGGACTGCCTCAGGACGCTGCTCACGGACTTTCCTGACGAAAGTGCGGGCTTTCCTGTCTGAATTTTCCGTAACGGTACAGGAATTCAATACGACGACATCAGCCTCAGCAAGATTCTGAGTGATGGAAAAGCCGGAGGCGGTGAAAAGTTTCATCATGGCTGCTGTTTCAAACATATTGACTTTGCAACCGTAAGTTTCAAAAAATACTTTCAAAGAAAAAACCTCTTTAAACTGAAAAGAATTGTAATAAACAGATTATACAGTATTCAGAACTATTTGTGGAAAAACAATCAGCAGAGGACGAAACAGAACCTCTGGTTTGATTGACTTTCATTCATCTCATGCAATATCATTAAATTGATGATTTATATGTAACAGGAGGAAATAATGGTACGTTACAATACAGGCTATCTTTCCGGTTTCCTGTCTGAAGATGATTTCAGACTTGTGGAGGAAGAGGCCAGAGCTGCTTCCGAAAAACTCCGTTCCGGCTCGGGTGCGGGAAACGATTTTCTGGGATGGCGGGACCTTCCGCTGAATTATGACAAAGAAGAATATGCCAGGATCAAGGAGACAGCAAAGAGACTCCGCGAGAGCAGCGATATTTTTATCGTGATTGGAATCGGGGGATCTTATCTCGGTGCAAGGGCAGTTCTGGAGCTCCTTCAGGGTGAGGCTCACAATGAACTGTGTAAACCGCGTGTCTATTTCGCCGGCAACTCGATTTCTTCGTCTGACCTTTCAGACCTGCTGGAAATCTGTGAAACAGGTGAAGTTTCACTCAATGTGATCTCCAAGTCCGGAACGACGACCGAGCCTGCTGTTGCTTTCCGTGTGCTCCGTGATTATCTGATTCACAGATACGGGGCGGAAGAAGCTGCCAGGAGGATCGTAGCGACGACGGATCGCTCCAGAGGTACTTTGAAGAAACTGGCGGATGAGCAGGGTTACGAGACTTTCGTGGTTCCGGATGATGTCGGAGGACGTTATTCTGTTCTTACTCCCGTCGGTCTGTTGCCTTTGGCGGTTGCCGGTATCGATACGGACGCACTTCTGAAAGGCGCAGCGGATCTCCGCGAACGGATCGATCTGGATGATTCTCTTGATAACCCCGTCAACCTGTATGCCGCCGTCCGGAATCTGCTGTACAGGAACGGAAAGACCGTAGAGGTGCTCAGCTGCTTTGAGCCAAGATTCCGCATGATGGGTGAATGGTATAAGCAACTCTTCGGCGAGAGCGAGGGCAAAGACAGAAAAGGAATCTATCCGTCCAGCTGCATGTTTACGACGGACCTCCATTCCATGGGTCAGTATGTTCAGGATGGAAGCCGGTTCCTGTTTGAAACGATGGTATCCTTCCTGGATACGAATTCCAAACTGTCGGTCAAAGCTGCGGAAGTGGATTTCGATGGGTTGAATTATCTGGCAGGAAAAACGCTGGAACAGATCAATCAGGTCGCTTCCGATGCCACACTGCGTGCGCATGTGGAGGGCGGTGTTCCCTGCAGTATCATTGAAGTGGATCAGATGGATGCGTACAATCTTGGCGAACTGATTTATTTCTTTGAAAGGGCATGCGGCGTCTCCGGTTATATGCTTGACGTGAATCCTTTCAACCAGCCCGGAGTTGAGACATATAAACGCAACATGTTCGCGCTTCTGGACAAACCCGGTTATGAAGAAGACAAGAAAAAACTTCTGGGATGATATAATAATATGAAAACGGAGGATGATTTCATATGATACATTTGATAGTCGGTGATAAGGGATCCGGTAAAACGAAGACGATCATTGAAATGATGAACAGTGCGGTCGAGGCTACGGACGGTCACATCGTTTGCATTGAGAAGGGAATGAAATCCACCTACAACATCAAACCCGGTGTTCGCATCATCGACGTGGATGACTATAATATCCGAGGATATGACCAGTATTACGGCTTTTTCATGGGTGTTCTGGCAGGAGATTATGACATCGAACAAATCTACATGGATGGCTCGCTGAAAATCGGCGGGGGGGATTTGGAAGGTCTGGGAGAACTTCTTGATCATATCAGCGATGTCGCGCCGGAGTATGTCAAACTGATTGTGACAGTTTCCGCAGACGTTGAAAACCTGACAGACAATCTGAAAAAATACCTTTGAAAAATATCTTCAAAAGACTATAAAAACTGATTGACACGGGTCTTGGATATGATATAATACTTAAGCACGCTTTTTGAAGCGTTGTTTTAAATGCGATTATAGAGGAGGTGCTCGGCATGGCAGTACCGAAAAGAAAGACCAGCAAGGCGCGGCGCGATAAAAGACGCTCCTCCGTTTGGAAGATAGCCGCTCCGACGCTTGTTACTTGCCCGCAGTGCGGAGAGTACATGGTACCGCATAAGGCTTGTGGTTTCTGCGGATATTACAACGGCAGAGTAGTTGTAAACAAGGAAGCGTAAGACTGAAACAAAGAGACGGGGGTTCAAAACCTCGTCTTTTTTGGTTAAGAGGGGAATTCTATGGCTGTTCGGATTATAGGAGCGGAAGAAGGATCGCCTGCGGAAGCGCTGGCGCTCCCTGAAGGAACTTTGCTGTTGTCGATCAACGGCGAGGAGATCTCAGATGTCCTGGACTATGGATTTTATGCCGCTGCTACAGAACTGGATCTGCTTTTTCGTCTGCCGGACGGAAGCGAGCGGTCATGCCATGTGGTCAAGGATGAGTATACGCAACTTGGACTGGAATCGGATTCATTCCTGATGGACAAACAGCATTCCTGCTGGAACCGCTGTATCTTTTGTTTCATTGATCAGAATCCCAAGGGGATGCGGGAGAGTATCTATTTCAAAGATGATGATGAGCGGATGAGTTTTCTCTTCGGAAGCTACGTCACTCTGACGAATCTTTCGGATCATGACGTGGAACGAATCATTAAGATGAAGATCTCTCCGGTCAATGTTTCCGTGCATACGACGAATCCGGAACTTCGAAACAGGATGCTCGGCAACCGGTTTGCCGGTGAAAAACTGAAATACCTTTACCGTCTTGCAGAGGCAGGCGTAGATCTCAATTGTCAGATCGTGCTCTGCCGCGACTGGAATGACGGCGAGGAACTTCAAAGCACACTGGAAGATCTGGTCCGACTTTGTCCCCAGGTCGGAAGTGTCGCGGTGGTTCCCGTCGGACTGACAGCGCACCGAAAAGGACTGACGGAACTGCGTCCCTTCGACAAGGAGAGTTCAAGAGAAGTACTTGAACTGATTCGTCCGATCGCTGCCAGATGCAGGGAATTGTATGGGAACGACATCGTTTATGCTTCCGATGAATTCTACCTCATGGCTGAGGAACCGATGCTGTCCCCCGAAGAATACGGAGATTACAGACAGATCGAAAACGGCGTCGGAATGTGCACGCAGCTAGAGGATGAATTCCGCTCCGCGCTTTCTCTGGAAGATGGGGACGACGAATTGCATTATCTGGATATCGCCACAGGTTATGCGGCCAAGGACCTGATGGCTCATCTTGCGGAGGTTGCGAAGGAAAGATTTACCAATCTGCATGTTGAGGTTCATGCGATACGGAACGATTTTTTTGGGCCAACTATCACTGTCGCAGGATTGCTCACAGCTCAGGATATCCTTGCGCAGCTGCAGGGAAAGGAATTGAAGGGTGATTGTCTGTGTATGACAGAAGCAGTTCTCAGGAGAGACAATGACCGGTTCCTAGATGACATGACCAGAGCTGAGTTCGAAGAGAAACTCGGCAAACCGCTGAGACTGACTGCGGATGGAATGGATCTGCTTGATGCGATGCTGGGAAGGTGAATCCTCATCAGTCCCTGAGTAGTCTCATAAACAATAATATTCTGAATCAATAAAGGAGTCCGAAGAAGTGAAGCAGACAGTTGCGATCGTTGGACGCCCGAATGTAGGGAAATCCACTTTTTTCAATAAACTGATCGGAGAGCGTCGTTCTATTGTTGACGATGTTCCTGGTATCACCAGGGATAGAGTCATCGGTGACTGTGAATGGGGAAAGTACAGGTTTTCTCTTATCGATACGGGCGGGCTTGAGATCGGAAACAATACCGGATATATGCCGCACATCAGACAGCAGGTTGAACTGGCGATCCAGACATCTGCTGTGATCGTTATGCTGACTGATATCCGCGCAGGCGTTACCGCGGCGGACCAGGAACTGGCGGATATGCTCCGGACAACGAAGCGCCCGGTCATTCTGGTCGTCAACAAGGTTGACTCGATCGGCGCTGTGCCCGCGGAGTTCTATGAATTCTATTCCCTCGGTCTGGGCGATCCTTTCCCGGTCTCTTCTCTCCATGGTCACGGTACCGGGGACCTTCTGGATGAGATCGTTTCCTATCTGGATGAGCCGGAAGAAGAGGAAGAGGATGATTCCGTACTGGTGGCAGTGATTGGACGGCCTAATGCCGGCAAGTCTTCCCTGGTGAACTGCATCGCCAAAGAGAACCGCGTCATCGTTTCTGATGTCGCTGGGACCACGAGGGATTCGATCGATGTCCATGTGGAAAACGAAAAGGGAAAATTCACTTTCATAGACACTGCCGGGATGAGAAGAAAATCCCGGATCGATGACAAGATCGAGCAGTTCAGCGTAATGCGTGCGCTTGCGGCTGTTGACAGAGCGAACGTCTGTGTGATCATGATCGACGCGACGCAGGGTTTTGGTGAGCAGGACAGCAAGATTGCCGGCTATGCTCACGAACAGGGAAAAGGTTGTATCATCTGCGTAAATAAGTGGGATCTTGTGGTCAAGGATGACAAGACCATGCAGGAACAGCGCAAGAAATATGAGCAGGATTTCAGTTTCATGGCGTATGCCCCCATCATTTTCATTTCTGCAAAGACTGGTCAGCGTGTTGACCGGTTGCTGGAACTGATAAAGTATGTTGATGAACAGAATGCCATGAGGATCCGTACGGGATCTTTGAACGAACTGCTCGCGCGTGCAACATCCAGAGTCCAGCCGCCTTCAGACAAGGGAAAACGGCTGAAGATCTATTACATTACGCAGCCTACGACCAGACCGCCGGCATTTGCGGTATTCTGCAACGATCCGGAATTGTTCCATTTCAGTTATCAAAGATATCTGGAAAATCAGATCCGCGAAACATACGGACTTGAGGGAACACCTATCAAAATTATGATCCGCGGACGCGGATGAGGTTTCTTTACCGATGACGATACAGGAAGTATTGCTTATTCTATGCACGGCTTTTTCTGCTGTATCTTTGATACTCTGCTGTTTTCTTCTTTACAGGAGCGGCGGTGACCATGCAGAGAAACAGTTTCAGGAAATGAGAAGGGAGCTTTCATCGGAAATGCGCAGTTCCAGACGGGAGTCTTCCGATGGAATGCAGGCGATGAACACCAGCCTTGGACAGACACTGGAACGATCTTTTTCCAGAGAAGATGCCCGGCTGAGTTCTCTTCAGAACCAGATGAATGATGCCCTTACGTCTATGGACAGAAGGATGGCTGCTTCATCCCAGCTGAGTGAACAGCGTCTGGATCGCATGCGTGAAACCATGGAGAGCCGTCTTGCTGCAATCCAACGGGATAACAATCAACAGTTGGCGGAAATCCGTTCAACGGTAGACGAGAAACTTCAGAAGACACTGGAAGAAAAACTTGGAAGAAGTTTTCAGTTGGTATCCGATCAACTGGAAGCGGTCTATAAAAGCATGGGAGAGATGCAGAATCTGGCAACAGGTGTCGGTGACCTGAAAAAGGTGCTCTCCAACGTTAAGACCAGAGGTATCTTCGGAGAGATACAGTTAGGGGCCATCCTTGAGCAGATTCTTGCTCCGGAACAGTATGAAAAGAATATCGTAACGAAACCTGGTTCTTCAGATCCAGTCGAATTTGCGGTGAAGTTTCCCGGAGATGGCGAGGGGACAGTCTTTCTTCCTATCGACTCCAAGTTCCCTCTGGATATGTACCAGCATCTGCTGAATGCTTATGATTCCGGTGACCGGAATGAGATCGACGCTGCTTCCAGGGACCTTTATGCGAGAATCCGGCAGGAAGCCAAAAAAATCAGGGATAAGTATGTTCAGGTTCCCGCAACTACGGATTTTGCAATCATGTTCCTTCCTGTTGAAGGACTGTATGCGGAGGCAGTACGAATCGGTGCCGTGGATGAAGTGCAGCGTCTGTATAAAGTCAGTATTGCCGGCCCGACAACGATGGCGGCTTTGCTCAATTCATTGCAGATGGGATTCCGGACGCTGGCGATACAGAAAAGATCTTCGGAAGTCTGGAAGGTCCTCGGAGGAGTCCGGGCAGAATTTGAGACCTTTGGCGCTGTCCTCGAGACAGCTCAGAACCGGATCGTCAAAGCTAATGAGGAATTGGACAAACTGATCGGCGTCAGGACCAGACAGATCCAGCGCAAGCTGAAAGATGTCTCCCAGTTTTCTTCCTCAGACCAGGAACTTCTCGATCCTCCGGAATGAAGAATAAACGACGCGGATTTCTGTTCCGGATAATTTATTTTTTTCGTTGACAATCTAAGGAGCGATTTGATATAATCCTCTTTGCCGATGCGAGTGTGCTGGAATAGGCAGACAGGCACGTTTGAGGGGCGTGTGTCCATGACGTACGAGTTCAAGTCTCGTCACTCGCACCAAATAAATAAACCGCTAGTGATAGCGGTTTTTTTTATTTTGTATTCAGTACTAGTTCACTGTTTTGCTCTTAGTACGGCAAAGGATCGCTCTTCCATGTTCAGACCGGATACGGTTATGCGGCTTGAACCGATTCGGTATATGATCTCAGTGCCTGCCAGTTCAGGAATGCTGATCGTATGTGCTCTGCCGGAAGGGTTGATCGCGAGAAGTAGGTCACCCCTTCTGTACAGAAACGGGTCATCCGGTCCTCCCGTGTAGACTGGGGAGAACGGAGCATCCGCCTGCAAATCTGAATAATTGTGACGTAGTGCGATGAGCCGCTGTGTTTCTCTTAAAAGAGAATTACCTTCTTCAAGCTGATCTGCAACTGTAGGTGCGTCTTCAGAGGAATCCAACGGCAGATACAGCTTTTCTTCCGAAGCGGAGGAAAAGCCCATATTGCGCTCATGGTTCCACTGCATTGGGGTCCTGCTCCCGGTTCTCTGATATCCGCCCTCTTTTGTGGGAACATCCAGATACCGCATTCCGATCTCGTCCCCGTAATAAAGGAATGGGACACCGGGCATCGTGAAGATGAAAGCGTACGCCAGCTTCAGTTCTTCCGGTGACAGGGTGTACGCCGGGCGAGGTGTGTCATGGTTGCAAGTGAACATGGAGATGTAGCCAAGACTGCGGGAGACCTCATATTTCGGCAGATAATCCGCAAGGAATCGGTGAATGTCGCCCCCGGCGTCAGATTTGAAAAAACTGTGGTCGCCGCCTTCGGTTTCATAATCCCTGAGCAGGGTATTGTATCCGTTGAAGTGGTGATCAAGATAAAAATCCATATGGAATCCGCCCAAACAGATTGCCTGATAGGGATTGGACCATTCGCTGACCAGTGCGGCTTCGGGGTAGTCAGTGTCGAGCATCGTGCGGATGTCGCGCCAGATCGAGGCAGTGGCATGTTTATCCGCATCGTCATTCTTGACCAGAGAATCTGCCATGTCGACACGAAATCCGTCGCATCCTTTGTCAAGCCAAAAACGCATGACATCCTTCATTGCTTCCCGGGTCGCTATAGCTTCCGGAGAATCTGGCGCGGACATCCAGTTTTCGGTCCGATTCAGCCATCCGTAGTTTAAGGCAGGCTGTGAGGCAAAAAAATTGAGCATGTAGGAACCCGACCGCGGCTTCATGCCGGAAATGTAGGGATGGTCCGCGATTCCCTGAAAAGCGTGTTCTGTCCAGATATACCTTCCGCTGTACTTGTTTTGCTCCGCCTTGCAGGATTCGATAAACCAGGGATGCTCATCTGAAGTGTGTCCGGGAACCAGGTCCAGCAGAACACGGATTCCTCGCTTATGGCATTCCCGGAAAAGATTATACAGATCCTCATTCGTCCCGTATCGCGGGGCGACTTTTTTATAGTCCCTGATATCATACCCGGCATCCATAAACGGAGAGTCATAACAGGGATTGATCCACAACGCGTTGATGCCAAGGGAACAGAGATAATCCAGACAACAGATGATGCCTTCCAGATCACCTATTCCGTCTCCGTTTGAATCGGAAAAGGATTGCGGGTAGATCTCATAGAATACGGCGTTTTTCAGCCAAGACGGGCACATGTTTTTTCCTCCTACTTGAACAGAAAACAGAAGGTCAACAGGAATCTTCCGGAACGTTCAGAAATACGTACCGGAAGATATACCATTACAAACAGAAATAACCTCTCCAGCCCCGAACCGAGTAATACGAGTCTGCACCGTTGTGAAAAGTGAATACGACTCCGTAGCGGCGTTCACAAAAGAGTGCGCCGCCTTTTTGACGGATATCAGATGGAGTATCGATCCAGCTGGAAGTTTTTGTGTCGAATGCCCCAAGCTGTTGCAGCCTGCGGTACAGAGGCTCAGTCAGAAGGGTGACACCGATCTCCTGAGCTTGTCGGACGGCGCTTCCTGCCGGTGGATTCTTTACTCGTTTGCGCAATGCGTCTTCATCATAGCACAGGCTTCTTCTGCCAGCCGGTGTTTCTGGAGAACAGTCGCAGAAGATAATCCTACCAGTTGCTTCATCAATGCCGATGGTATCAGGTTCTCCTCCTGTATCCTCCATGAGTTTCAGAACAGTGAGGGCTTTGTCATTCTCTTTCAGAAGTATTTCAATGTCTTCCCAGTTTATTCCGGGATGGCGATCCATGTTATCCAAGAAACGTTTTTTCATTGTCTCCAGCATGTTGTTTGCTCCCTTCTATACAGTAGAGACTGAATAATGGAACAGTTCAGAGCTCTGCGATTACGCGGCAGGGAAGTCCGGTCATTTCTGAATAGTTCATGGGATAGGTGTTGATAACACATTCTCCGATGATCTGGTTAAGATTACACAGGTTCTCCACGATGAATACGTTGTGATCGGCACAGTACTGATCGGCTGCAGTATGTTCTTTTCCTCGGCGTATGCCGGCAGCGTCGATTCCGATGATGGAAACACCCCGGTCAACAAGCAGCTCGATCAGTCCGGGACTTAACTGAGGATGGCTGGAAAAATATATTTTTCCGCCATACGGTTCCCGGCTGATGAAACCGGTGAAGAAAGCGACAAAAGTGCTTCGTCTGACTGCTTGGATATCCACGTCGGATACACAGATATCGCGGTCCGTCACAGAAGAAACGTCAAAAACGATTGCATCACGCCTGGTGAACTCCAGAGGAAATTCTTTGTCCATTACATCAAAATGAGTGCCAATATGTCCGACGAGCGCTTTTTTTCGTTTCCCTGAGCATCTGCGACCATTTTGGGAGTGATCCTCAGTGTCAAATCGACAAGCATATTTGATTTCCTTTCGTTCTCATGAAAACAGACCCGACAGATTTTGCATTCCTCACTTCCGTAAGCTGCAAAGACAACCTGTCAGGATAATGATACAATGAACTGGAAATACAGGGAAGAAGGAGCAGTCCCATGGATTTGGAAAAGTTGGTAGGAGAGGCGAAGAAATATATCGTTGAATTATTCAGCGGAAATGCGGGAGGTCACGATGCGGCGCATTCGCTGCGTGTCTATCACAACGCCATGACGCTTGCCGATGCGATTCCGGGCTGCGACAGGGTTGTTGTTGCTCTGGCTGCTCTCCTTCATGACGCGGACGATCACAAGCTGTTTCATACTGAGAACGATGCCAATGCGAGAGGATTTCTATCCCGGAACGGAGTTCCGGAAGCGATAATTGACCGTATCTGTTCCGCAATCGATGCTGTTTCGTTCAGCAGGAACAGGGGAAGAAAACCCGAAACCGTCGAAGGAAAGATCGTACAGGATGCAGACAGACTGGACGCCATCGGGGCTGTCGGGATCGCTCGGACTTTTGCCTATGGAGGAGAACACGGGCGTCCGCTGGAAGACTCTCTGAATCACTTCCATGAGAAATTGCTGCTTCTGAAAGATGAGATGAATACTTCTGAAGCTATTGCACTCGCCGATGAACGTCATGCGTTTCTAGTGCGGTTTCTGGAGCAGTATGAGAAAGAAACAAAAGAATAACGGCAGCGCCGGGATGACTGCTGCCGCTGATCAATCAGGTAATTTGAGTTTTTTTGCTCTGGATCGGTATGTGTGCTCAATGCGCTTCAGAAAAGCGTAATCGAACTCCCGGTTCCTTCCGGACGCAAGATCAAGGACTTCCTCAGTCCTGAACGGTTTACATGGTTCAATATAGTACGAACGGAATAAATTGAGTTCCCGGTTCCCATGAACCGGAGCAAATACCGCGACAGGGATAAAGAGGGAATGCTTCCCGCCTTTGTGGACCATATGAGCTAAGACGGTCATTGAGGGATGGACCGGATCGCTGATGATCTCTTTCTGCCTTGTGGCGGACGGAGCGACGAAGATGATGCCCGCTTCTTCTGAAATGGCCTTGACTTCCCGCACATAACGTCTGTCGAATACCATTTTAAGATACTGGACTTCTTTCAGTTTTGCTTCATTTCCGGCAAATTTCTGATTGAGTTTCGCTTCTGTTGCAGGTGTCAGCATCGGAGAGATACGGATTCCAAGCCGGTGCAAATGTGGAATCACCGGAACGATGGCTTCATACCAGGGCAGATTAACGGGAAACAGGAAGGGACGGTCCGGGTATCGCTGAAACCCGAGATAGAGAAGCCGGCATACTTCGCCCAGTGATGGATGATTGAATCCAATCACAATGGTATCTTTGCTGGTGGGGAATTTACCGAGCAGTTTTGACGGTGCAGCGAACCGTATCAGAGCGGTCGCTCTTTTCCGGAGATTCGTGTCGTCTCCGGTCATGCATGCGATACGGACAACGGCAGAACAAAGTCTGCCGACACCCTGCATTTCTTTTTTGAGATCGGTGGCACCGATCATTTTAAGGACAGACAGTTTACCGCTGTCCAGTTTCTGGAGCAGTTCCTGACTGTTATAATCTCTGATGCCCATACTCTACCATCCTTCCCCGGCCATTATCGTATAATCCGGTTGGATGCGTCAAGTTAAGAACAGTCACGTGAGTGCTGGCAGTAGCGCTGAGGCATTTCAGAATCTATAATAAAAACAAGATCTGGTTTTCTGTGCGGATGAAGGGGAAAACTCTCAAAAAACAGATTTTATTCAGTGGGTACAGTCATGAGTTTTATTGAATTCAGCAATGTTAGCAAGGTCTATCATATGGGCGAGGTGGAGATCCGCGCTCTGGATGATATCTCATTTTCCATCGATCAGGGGGAATTCGTTGTGGTTCTTGGTTCCAGCGGAGCAGGAAAGACGACGATACTGAATATTCTGGGCGGGATGGATACGGCGACATCCGGCACGATCACGGTGGACGGAAAAGTGCTCACGAAGTCGAATGAACGAGAACTTTGTAATTACAGGCGATACGACGTGGGCTTTGTGTTCCAGTTCTATAATCTTGTCCAGAACCTGACGGCAAAGGAGAACGTAGAACTTGCGGCTCAATTGTGTTCGGACCCTATGGATGCGCGCTTCGTTTTACGCATGGTCGGACTGGAAGAACGCATGAATAATTTCCCGTCCCAATTATCCGGAGGAGAACAGCAGCGGGTCGCGATTGCACGTGCGGTTGCGAAGAATCCGAAACTGCTTCTGTGCGATGAACCCACCGGCGCTCTGGACTATGTGACCGGCAAACAGGTGCTGAAAGTCCTTCAGGATATGTGCAATCAGCAGAATATGACCGTAGTCATGATTACGCACAACAGCGCATTGGCCGAGATGGGGCAGAAAATCATCCGCGTCAAGAGCGGGAAAGTCTCATCTGTGACAATGAACGAACACCCTATGAATGCTGAGGATATCGAATACTGATGTTTCATCTGGACACACTGCGACTGATCAAAAAAAGTTTCAACCGCTTTTTCTCACTGGTTATGATTGTTCTGATCGGTGTGTCTTTTATGATGGGTTTACTGAGTACCCGTACAATCATGGAGCAAAGTGTTGACCGTTATAATGACGAGTACAGACTCCAGGATCTCCAGATTTACTCCTCATACGGATTTGATGAAAATGATGTGGAGGCGGTGAGCAAACTGGAAATGGTCGAATACTGTTTTGCAAGCCGTATGGCGGATGTGTTCGCCCTGAGTGAGGGGGGAGAACGGCATGTTTCCCGACTCGAGGAGACACGCAGGGATGTGAATCTGTTTGAACTCGTGGAGGGCAGAATGCCTGAAAAAATCGGAGAAGTTGTTCTAATGGACAACAACATGTCCTCTGATACATATCACGTCGGCGATGTCTTAACGCTCTCTCTGGATGACAAAGATATCAGGGACGTTCTTAAGACTGACAGAATAGAGATTGTTGGTTTTGCACGTTCTCCCGCCTATATGGCGAAGGCGCTCGGGACCAGCACACTGAACAATCTGGAACTGGAACTGGTTTTCTACACGCTTCCGTCAACATTCAGGAGTGAATATTACACGACTATCTACCTGACCGTGGATGGTGCATCAGGCCTGCAGTCTTTCAGCAGCGCTTACAGTGAACTGATGACGGAAAAGACGAACGAATTCAAAGTGTTTTCCCAGCGTCAGGAGAAGATACTGAAAGACAAACTGGTCGACAAGTATACGAGAGAGATTCAGAAGAATGAAGCGCTGCTGGAAGAGAAAAAACAGGAGGCACAGGAGCAGTTAGATGCTGTTCAGCAGCAGTTGGATGACGCAAATATCCAGATCATAGCCGGGCAGGCGCAGTTGGATTCTCTGAATACGGTCCTTGCCACAAGTAAAGAACGTCTGGACGCTCTGAACAGACAGTATACGGATCAGTACAGCGGTGTTGACGCGCAAATCCAGAAAGTCGAGAAAAAATACGGGAAGGGGTTTGAACAGTTTTATGCGGAACTGCTGTCCGACTATGGGACTTATACTGCGCTGAAATCGATGCAGGGAGCAGCTGGAGAGGATATATATGCTCAGCGCATCAGCGAACTGGAATCCGATAATGCCTCAAGAAGAGCACATCTGCAAAACGATCTGTATCCCGAGCGCGACCGTCTTCAGGCAGTGATTGCGGATGAGGAGACAGATGCGGAGGAGAAAGCGGCTGCTCAGGAACAGTTGGGAATCGTGCTTGTCCAGATCACGGAAGAAGAGCAGCAGATTGAGATCAATCAGCGTTTGCTGGACAGTTACTATGAACTCAGGGATCAGATGCAGGCAAATTCCCCGGAAGAAGCCATGGAAGCACTGGACAAAAAATACGGAGGGTCTGTAGAGAAGGTATATCGGGAAATCACGAAACTGGCTCAGGACAGGATTGCCTGGGAGGCAGTCCGGACCGAAGTCAGCCTTGCCGCAGAAGCTGTCGACAGTGTCAACGCGGAAATCTCAAGAACACAGGAGGAACTGGATGCCGGAAAGGCGCAGTATGAGGCCGGTGTAAGGGAGTATCAGGAGAAGCTTCTTGAATTTAACGAAGAAATCGAGAAAGCGGAAGCCGAAATCAGAAAAGCCTATCAGGATCTGGATGAACTGCCCGACGCATCGTGGATCATACTTGACAGGGATAGCCACTATTCCTCTTTCATGTTTGCCAATAATGCCAAGCAAATGGGAGCGATCGGTATTGCGATGCCGATTCTGTTCTTTCTTGTTGCAGCTCTTGTCTGTATGACTACCATGAGCAGGCTGGTAGATGAACAGAGGGGTCAGATCGGAATATTCCGGGCTCTGGGGTTCTCACGTGGTGCAGTTACCGGGAAATATGTTCTTTACGCCATGGTGGCAACGCTGATTGGCTGTACGTCGGGACTGTTTCTTGGGATGGCTGTTTTTCCGACAGTTATTTACAGGACCTGGAGGCTGATGTATGACCTTCCGGATATGCTGAGCCTTTTTCCTGTCGAGAACGTGATTATCTGCTATGCAGCTTTCTCGGCGCTGATTTCCGGAGTTACGGCAGTCGTAGTGAATCGGACTCTCTCCGAAGTACCCAGCCAGCTGCTACGCCCGAAGGCTCCCAAAAACGCGAAAAAGGTGTTTCTGGAATACATCCCTTTCATCTGGAAACGGTTATCCTTTGTGTCCAAGATCACAGCACGGAACCTGATCCGATATAAGGGGCGGTTCTTTATGACGGTAATCGGCGTAGCGGGCTGTACCGCCCTGCTCGTTGTCGGGTGGGGGATCAAGGACTCCATCAAGGATGTGGTTGCCGTCCAGTTTGGAGACATCTTTAACTATGATTACATGATCCACCTGGAAAACGACCACTCGATCGAAGAGATCACGGAACGTCTGGAAAGCGATCTGAATAACCAGTTTGTCACCCCTTACATGAGTTACTCTTCCAAAGTCTATCTTGAGGATTCCGACCACGTTCTGGAAGTTCAGGTAATGGACGCACGTGCCGGAAATGACGTATACCATTTCCGGGGTACAGACCATGAGACAGAACTGAGGCTCGGCAACAGCGGAGTGCTGATCTCGGAAAAGTTTGCACGGAATTACGGAATCAAACAAGGGGATTTTATAGTAATCGAATCCAGAAATAGCCTTAAAGCTCAGGTCCGTGTCGCCGAGATCTGTGAGATGTATTTCCAGCATTATCTGTTCATTTCTTCGGATTATTATGAAGCTCTGTTTGAAGAACCGATCCACTTCAATACGATAGCAGTGAAGTCGGAGTCCGGCGATCTGGACCTTACCGGAATAGAAAATCTGGAAGGATTCGAAAACGTGATGGACTTCGCGATGGTGACAGATCAGTTCAATACGATGATCCGTGCTCTGGATATTATCATCATGGTCATTATTTTGACTGCCGGCGCGCTTGCCCTGGTTGTCCTGATCAACCTCACACAGGTCAATATAAGCGAGCGAATCAGAGAAATCGCGACACTGAAGGTCCTGGGTTTCCGGAATTACGAGGTGGAATCCTACCTGTTCCGTGAGATTTTTCTGCTCTCTGTTATAGGAGCCTGTGCGGGTCTTCCTTTGGGTATCGTGGAACACCGTTTCATAATGACTGTGATCAATATGGAAATGATCATGTTCGGAAGCAATATCAAGATGTGGAGTTTTATCTATGCGTTTGCGGTAACGCTGGTATTCACCTTGCTCGTGCTCATGTTCACAAAGCGTCCCCTGCGGAAGATTCAGATGATTGAATCACTGAAATCAGTAGAGTAAAAAAATGAAGAAAAAAATAGTTGACTTTAACGGTTAAAAGCGTTAAAATCCTAAAGACGGCAGATGAATCCGTCGCGTGAAAGGAACGAACAGTCAATGATATCCTCCAAAAACAATGTTGATCTGTATTTTAGAGTCCGATTTTTTACGGGCTTTCGTTTCTATTGCAATGCGATAAGAGATGCCGGTAAACCTTCAGAGCGCTGATAAGGATCAAGATGATCCAAACGAGCGGCTTTGCCTGGTCTGGCAGAGCCGCTTTTTCAATGCCTGACCGATAATGAAATGGGTGATAAAATGAAAAAACTGATTGCACTGTCTTTGATCCTTATCCTTTCCCTCTCGCTGGTATCCTGTGGTTCTTCCGGAAGCACAAAATACCATGTTGGAGTATCCCAGCTTGCGCAGCATCCTGCGCTGGATGCTGCCACTCAGGGATTCATCGACGCTCTGACCGAAAAACTTGGTGACAGCGTTCAGATTGATGTCAAGAATGCGTCCGGTGATGCGAGCGCATGTACGACAATCGCACAATCCTTTGTTTCGGACGGTGTGGACCTGATTATGGCAAATGCAACCAATGCACTGAGCGCGGCTGCTTCAGCTACTGCGGATATTCCGATCCTGGGCACCTCCATTACCGAGTACGGAGTTGCGCTTGATCTGGAAAATTTCTCCGGTGTTACTGGACGAAATGTTTCAGGAACGTCGGATCTTGCGCCTCTGGACGGGCAGGCGGAGTTGCTCCATGACATTTTTCCGAATGCGAAATCGGTAGGTATCCTATTCTGCTCCGGCGAACCTAATTCACGGTATCAGGTTACTGAGATCACAAAGTTTCTTAAGACATACGGATATGAGGTGAACGAGTTCAGTTTTACGGATACGAACGATGTAGCGCCCGTTACTCAGCAGGCGTGCGATGAAAGCGATGTTCTGTACATCCCGACAGACAATACTGCGGCTGACTGCGCTGAGACCATTAACAACATAGCTCTGGTAGGGAAAACGCCGATTATTGCCGGTGAGGAAGGAATCTGTCTGGGGTGCGGTATAGCTACTCTGACAATCAGTTATTACGATATCGGTTATGCGACCGGGTTGATGGCGTATGAGATACTGGCGAACGGTGCAGACGTTTCCAAGATGCCTATCGAATACGCGCCTGAATTCGTAAAGAAATACAATCCTGCAATTGCTGATCAGTACGGTCTCGTGTTCGGAGAAGATTTTGAAGTTGTCGAATAATCAGAGAAAGGACGCATATCGTTTATGGAACTGCTGAGTTATCTGTCAGCGCTGGATCCGTCAAAACTTGTCCGCAATCTCCCTGGCGGAGTTGCGCAGGGCATTCTGTGGGGCGTCATGGCTCTGGGAGTGTTCATCACGTTCCGACTCCTGAAGGTTTCCGATCTTACGGTTGAAGGTTCTTTTGCAACCGGCGGAGCTGTAACCGTTATGCTGATCACAGGCGGTTTTTCGCCGTATCTTGCACTGGCTGCCGCCCTGGTGAGCGGAATGCTCTGCGGCCTATGTACCGGACTGCTTCACAGTTATCTCGGTATCCCGGCGATTCTTGCAGGAATCCTTACACAACTGGCACTATATTCAGTCAATCTCCATATTATGGATATGTCCTCGAATGCCCCGGTGAGCGTCGATGTTTATCCGCTGATCCTGTCGAGCAGATTTACCCTGACGTCGATCCTTTGCGGGGCGGTCATCGCCGCAGTAATCATCGGAATAATGTACTGGTACTTCGGTACAGAACAGGGAAGCGCGATCCGTGCGACCGGAAACAATCCGATCATGAGCAAGGCTCAGGGAATAGACATTGACCACATGAAACTGATCGGCTTCGCGCTGTCAAACGGCGTAGTAGCGTTCGCAGGCGGCCTTGTGGCGCAATATCAGGGATTTGCGGATGTCAATATGGGACGTGGCGCAAGTGTCATCGGCCTCGCGGCAGTTATCATCGGAGAAGCACTCTGTGAGGTGTTCGTCCGCGGCAGGACGAACTTTGCGCTCAAACTATGGTTCGTTATTCTGGGCGGAATTGCGTATTATTGCGTCGTAGTTCTCGTCCTGTGGCTGAAGCTCAACACGAACGACCTCAAGCTGTTTACCGCTCTGATTGTAGCGGTATTCCTGGCAGTCCCTTATGTCAGAGACCAGAAAAAGAACTCCTTCGCAAAATTCCGGAAAGGAGGACGCGATCATGCTTCGGCTTGAAAATGTTTCCAAGACCTTTCTCCCCGGAACTGTCAACGAGAAGAAGGCGCTGACTGGGATCAATCTTCACCTGAAAGAAGGTGAATTCGTTACAGTGATTGGTGGCAACGGTGCGGGAAAATCTACGTTGCTTAACGCTGTTGCCGGCACATGGCCGATCGATGAAGGCAGAATCCTCATCGACGGAAAGGATGTGACATCACTTCCGGATTTCCGCAGGGCAGAAGTCATTGGAAGAGTGTTTCAGGATCCTTCTATGGGGACATCGCCGGATATGCAGCTGGAAGAGAACCTTGCGCTTGCGTTGCGCCGGGGGAAAAAACGTGGTCTCGGATGGGGCGTCACTAAGGAAGAACGTTCTTTTTTCCACGATCAGTTGAAGGCGCTTGGCCTTGGACTTGAAGACAGGATGAGGTCCTCAGTCGGTGTATTGTCCGGTGGTCAGCGTCAGGCAGTTACGCTTTTGATGGCGACGATCAGCGCACCGAAAATCCTGCTTCTGGATGAGCACACCGCGGCTCTGGATCCCGCTACGGCAGAAAAGGTGTTGTCCATTTCGGATGACCTTGTACGGAAAAACAACCTTACCTGTCTTATGATCACGCACAACATGTCGGATGCGATCCGGCTCGGAAACCGGATCATTATGATGAACGAGGGAAAGATCATCTTGGACATTGCAGGGGAGGAAAAGAAAGCGCTTACAAAGGAGCAGCTTCTTGCCAAATTTGCAGAAGTAACAGGCGTTCAGGAAGAAACGGACGAGGTGCTTCTTTCCTGATCTTAGACCATGTTGGCAGCGCTTTGAGGATTTTCTCCGGTTTCACTGACTCAGGGAAACGGATCATGACGCTGCTTGGGCATATTTCACAAGTTTTTAGCCTTCCAACCATCATTTAACCCTGATAATACTTGCGTTTTTTATGGGAAAGAGTGGCCTGAAACCGGAAGCAAAGAATATAATACTTGACCGCATTTGATCAAGGTAATATAATCCGCATAAATTCTTAGAACAGAAAAGTATTCGTGAATGACCATCAGCGAGTCGGAACAGAGTGGAAGTCCGGCGGCAACATTTCCGGAGAAGCGCATCTGGGAGAAGCCCTTCTGAAACAGCAGTAGGAAGGGACGCGTAAACCTGCGTTATAGGGAAAGAGAGGTCGGAGGATCATTTTCTCCGACAACCAGTGTGGTACCGCGATTTTTGAGTCGTCTCTGGATAGGAGACGGCTTTTTTGTTTTATTTCAGCAGGAAAGGAGGTCGGCACAATGCTGCGACGATGTGGCTCGGATGAATCTGACCGACGGGTATTTCAGTTTTTTGCAACAATAGAGAAAGGAATTATTACGATGAAACACATTATGGAAAAAACAATTGCAGCCTTGATGCTGGCAGTGCTTCTGATTAGTCTTGTATCCTGCGGATCTTCTGAAAAAGGGGAGGTCAAAACAGGAGTTACTTCTTCTTATGCCTATCTTCTTGATACGTCAGACATGGAAAAACCGGACTTGGATCTGTCGAATGCTTCCGGTGTTCTGAAAAGCATTCTTGATTCCGGTGTCCTGACTATTGCAACATCCCCGGACTATCCGCCTGCGGAGTTTGTGACTGAGGACGGCACGGTCTACGGTTCTGAGATGATGCTTGCGAAATATGTCGCTGACTGCCTCGGAGTGGATCTCGCCGTGGAAACTATGGAATTCAGCGGTACGTTCGCCGCAGTGGATACCGGAAAGGTCGATATGGCATTTTCGGGATACGGCTGGAAGGCAGACCGTGCGGAAGTCTATGAGCTGACGGTGGGCTATGTCGGTGAAGACGAAGAGGACAGTACTTCCAACCATACGCTGATCACAACGGTTGAGAATGAGGGCAAGTTCAACAGCCTTTCAGATTTTGTAGGTGCGCATATTTATGCGCAGGCGGCGTCTCTTCAGGAGATGTATGTTGAGGATCAGATCCTCACTCTGGATACGGAAGGAACTACTAACCTTGAACTAGTCAGTACGCTAGACCAGGCAATTCTCGGACTTCAGGCCGGAAAATGTGATGCTGTCGCACTTGATGAGGATACCGCAAAGCAGTATGTAGCCCAGTCTGCTGGGAAATTCGTTCTGACAAATGTTCTGTTCGACATGAGTCTTTATGAGGAATTTGAAGGAAACGTAGCGCTGGCAAAGAAGGGCGAGACCAGTCTGATTGAAGCGGTCAACAAGATCATTGAGTTCGTTAACGAGAAGAACTATTACTTTGACATGTATACCGTTGCGAAGGAACAGGCAGGTATAGAGGATTAACAGAGGTGACAGATGGGTCCGGGAATCTTAGACGTACTGTTTGAATATTGGCCAATTTTTTTAAAAGGAACGATCGGTACACTGAAATATGCCTTCATAGCGGTCTCTTTCGGTACTATACTGGGAGCGTTTATCGCTGTGGGCAGGCTCAGCAGAAACAAGGTCATCAGCAAGATCGCCGAGATCTATACAACTGTTATCCGCGGCACTCCGCTTCTGGTTCAGATGTATATCTTTTATTTTTTCCTTCCGATCGCTTTTCCGGCGCTGAACAAGATCGACAAAGTATATACTGTTCTGATGTCGCTTATCCTGAATTCCTGCGCCTATGTCGCGGAGATTATCAGGGCTGGTATCCAGTCGGTCGATTCAGGACAGATGGAGGCGGCGCGCAGCCTTGGAATGACACACAAACATGCCATGACGAAGATAGTTCTTCCTCAGGCTGTTAAAAATATCCTTCCTTCACTGGCGAATGAGTACATAGCCATGATCAAGGAAACGTCGATGGCGGGATCGTTTATGCTGTATGAGCTGATGTATACCCGGACGATCCTCGCCAACAAGTTTTTGGTCTGGCAGCCCTTGTTCATCATCGCAGGTATCTATCTGGTTCTTACAATGGTTCTGTCTGAGGGAGTAAAGTGGATGGAAAGGAGGTTCAGCGTCAGTGACTGAGAACAGAGAAATCATGATTGAGACCGTTGGTCTTAAAAAGAATTTCGGACAGCTTGAAGTCCTGAAAGGGATCAGTGAGGTCATCTATAGGGGAGAAGTCGTATCCATCATCGGCCCGTCCGGCGGCGGAAAGTCAACTTTTCTGCGGTGCCTGAACCTGCTGGAGGAGCCGACGGAGGGCAAGGTATTCTTTGAGGGCGAGGAGCTGGATCCCAGGAGCACGAATCTGGATCTGCACCGTCAGAAGATCGGTATGGTTTTCCAGCAGTTCAACGTATTCCCCCATATGACGGTGCTCGAGAATGTGACTGTAGCGCCGACGTTGGAGAAAGGAATCAGCAAGGAAGCCGCTGAAGCCAGGGCGATGGAACTCCTTGATATGGTCGGCCTGAAAGAAAAAGCACTGGAGTACCCGCGAAAACTGTCGGGAGGACAAAAACAGCGGCTTGCGATCGTAAGGGCGCTGGCAATGGACCCCGACGTGATGCTTTTTGACGAGCCCACTTCCGCACTTGACCCCGAGATGGTCAAAGGAGTTCTGGAAGTAATTCAACGTCTCGTTGAGACCGGAATGACCTGCGTGATCGTGACGCATGAGATGGGATTTGCATACAATGTCAGTGACAGAGTCCTTTTCATTGATGACGGAATCGTGGTCGAGGAAGGGACACCTCAGGAACTGTTCGACCACCCCAAGCAGCCAAGGACACAGGAATTCCTGGCGCAGGTTCTGTAGGAGATTGGAATGAAAACCGCATTAACTTATGATCATTATTTCTGTTACGAGGAATTGAAAGGCGCTCTGGAGAGTTTCGCAGAGCAGTATCCTGATCTGGCTGAATTGCAGGCTAACTGCGTTACGGAAGAGGGAAGAAACCAGTTTGTCATGATCCTGACGAATAAGAAAACTGGCCCCGCTCTTTCCAAACCTGCGCTTTATGTGGACGGCAACATCCATGCGGGAGAAGTGACTTCATCCATGTGCGCGCTGCATACGATCGATTATCTGCTGACAAATTACGGAAGCGATCCGGAAGTCACCTTTGTTTTGGACAACATGACTTTTTATGTGATTCCGAGAGTATCTCCGGACGGGGCGGAAGTCTATCTGACGACCGAAAAAACGCTTCGCTCCGTAAACAGGAATTATATGTTTGAAAAAGGAGGAGTCCGTGACGAGGATCTGGACGGAGACGGAGTTGTTCGTATGATGAGGATACCGACTCCTTACGGATCCTGGAAGACAGATCCGGCTGACAGTTCCACGATGGTGCCCCGCGGGCCTTCGGATACGGAGGGCGTATTCTACGACATCTACCCGGAAGGAAAACTCATCCCGTTTGACGGCGATGAAAATCTGAAATCTGAGGAGACCCCTTGGGGCTTGGATTTCAACAGGAATTTTCCTCTGGGATGGTTCCCCGATTCCAGACAGCCCGGTGCAGGAAAGTATCCTCTGAGCAATCCTGAAACGAAGGCAGTGGTGGATTTCGCACTATCCCATCCCAACATCGGTGGCGCTGCAATCGGACATACGAGCGGAGGCCTCCTTCTCTATCCTCCTGGGACAAAGCCCTCCAAAGATGCCCCGTCCGGGGACATCGGTGCGATGGTTGCGATTGCGAACATGGGAAAGGAAGAACTGGGCTATCAGCCGATGAACATCTTCGACACGTTCATGTCCGATCAGATCAATTACGACAGCGGAGCACTGGACGACTGGTTCTATCAGTCTCAGGGAATCCCCGCATATACCGTGGAGTTCTGGGATCTGGATTCCCATGCCGGAGTTCCTTACAACTGGAACGACAGGGCAAAAGAAACACCTGAGGAAGAGATGAAGCGTTTCAATGCGTGCGTAAAGTGGGTCAAAGAGAACGCGCCGGAATACTATGTGGACTGGAAAGAGTACGATCATCCTGTTTTCGGTAAAGTTGAGATTGGCGGCTTCAACTATAAATTCACCCATCAGAATCCGCCCGGGAGATATCTGGCGACGGAGTGTGAAGGAAGCACGCGGTTCAACATCCGTTTTGCCAAATCCCTTCCTAAACTGAGTGTCGATGAATTCAAAGCGAAGATGATCGGGGAAGGTCTGTATCAGATAACCGCTGTCGTAGGGAATAAAGGATATCTCCCGACGAACCTGACAGACGAGGCGGTATCCCTGAACGTTTCAAAACCGGTCACGGTATGTCTCTCCGGAGCAGAAATCCTTTCCGGATCATCTGAAGAGAAGATCGGAAATCTTTCCGGCTACAGCAGGACAGTCACCGGTGCTTTCTATTACGGAAACCTGACTACGCAGAAAAACGCCGCTGCCCGGAAAAAACTGGTCTGGATCGTGCGTGCCGCTTCAGGAACGAAGATGACGCTGACGGCAAGCCAGGAAAAATCCGGCAAGGCAATCGCTGAACTGGTCATCTGCTGAGTTGAGAGCAGAAAAATACAGGAGACAGGCGGATGGCCTGTCTCCTTTTTGAGGGAAGGGAAGAAACATATATGAGGGACTGCTCACTTCACTATGCGCATGAATTGTGCTATACTTTGAACACTCTGGATGTATTCGAGGTTATACATGGATTTTCGTGAAATAGAAAAAGGATTCGACGGGAAAACGCTGCTGATTACCGGTGGTACCGGATCGTTTGGAAATGCTGTTTTGAAACGGTTTATTCGTACAGGGATCGGAGAGATCCGCGTTTTCTCGAGAGATGAGAAAAAGCAGGACGATATGCGGCACCTCCTTCAGGAGACTTATCCGGAATCTGCCTCTAAAGTCAAATTCTATATCGGGGATGTCCGCGATCCTTCTTCCGTTAAGAATGTGGTGCGCGGAGTCGATTATATCTTCCACGCAGCTGCCCTCAAGCAGGTTCCGTCCTGTGAGTTTTTCCCCATTGAAGCGGTCAAGACCAACGTTCTCGGAACAGAGAATGTGCTTCAGGCGGCTATCGATGCCGGGGTTTCCCGTGTGATCTGCCTTTCCACGGATAAGGCTGCTTATCCTATCAACGCGATGGGAACCAGCAAGGCGATGATGGAAAAGGTGATCATGGCTGACAGCCGTAACGCAGGAAAGACGGTCATCGCTTGTACCCGTTACGGAAATGTTATGTGCTCAAGAGGATCCGTGATTCCGCTTTTCATTGACAGAATCCGCGAAGGCCTGCCTCTGACGGTGACCGATCCGACTATGACCAGATTCATCATGAGCCTGGAGGAGGCTGTCGATCTGGTGCTATATGCATTCGCAAACGCTGAACCCGGCGATATTTTCGTCCAAAAAGCACCTGCCAGCACTATCGGAGATCTGGCGGAAGCTGTGAGACAGCTTTTCGATCCTAACGCAGATATCAAGATTATTGGTATCCGGCACGGAGAGAAAATGTATGAAACGCTGCTGACGAAAGAGGAGTGTCTGAGAGCGGAAGATCTAGGTGATTTCTTCCGGGTCAGGGCGGATAACAGGGATCTGAACTACGACAATTACTTCACAAACGGCCAGATAAAGAAACCGACGATTGAAGAGTTCAACAGTGATAATACAGACCGTCTGGATGTGGAGGGCGTCAAGGAAAAACTGCTCTCGCTGGAATACATCCAGAACGAGTTGGCAAAGGAATGAGTGACAACAGAAACCGGCATTTGCCGGTTTCTTTATTAAGGAGATAGAAATGGGCATTCTGCTTTCTAAATTGAATGCTGATATCTGTGTGATTGGCGCTGGCGCTTCCGGGATGACTGCAGCGCTCTCCGCTTATTGGAAAGACCCTTCACTGAGGATTGCCCTGATTGAAGAAAAAGAGCGGATCGGCCAGAAGATCCTTGTGACCGGAAATGGGCGATGCAACCTTTCCAACAGGCTTATGTCGATTGAAAACTACAATGCCGGCGCCAGAAGATACGAACAGGTGTTCCGGGACGCCGCAAGTGACGAAGCATTTTTTGCCCGTCTGGGCCTCATGCTGTACGAGGATGAAAGCGGACGTCTATATCCCTATAGCAATCAGGCGTCATCTGTTCTGAATGCATTTCTCAATGCGCTGGGCGGGACGGGAATCGAGATTATGACTGGAAATAAAGTGACATTTCTGAAGCCGGGCAAGCAGGGAATCGCTGTCGGTCTTGAAAACGGAGAGCAGATTCTGGCAGGAAGTGTCATTCTTGCAACGGGTTCTCCTGCCTCCGTCCGGAACAACCGGTCAGAGGAACTCGTGAGACAGCTCGGCGACCGCTTTGTTCCGTTTGTCCCTGCTCTTGTTCCGCTCCGGTTCCGCGGGGAGCAGTTCCGTTCCCTGAAAGGAATCAGACTGAAGGCATCAGTGGCACTCCAGAAGGAAGGAACTGTCATCTGTCGGGAAGCCGGAGAAGTGCAGTTCGGAGACGGATATCTTGGCGGGATCTGTGTGATGGACCTCTCCAGATTTTTGGAAGATGGAGATTACTGTCTGGTGCTGGATCTTGTTCCGGATAAAGATGAACAGATCATTATTCCGTTCCTTGAAACTGCTTGCGCGCAGACTTCGGGAACTGCATCTGCGCTTCTGAACGGGATCCTTCCCAGACGTGCCGGTGAGTTGATAATGCGGTCTGTTATTCCGGATGCGTTTTCACGCAAAGCAGACACTCTTTCCGAAAAAGAAATCCATCAGACAGCCCATTTGCTTAAGCATTGGAAGATTCCTGTCGATTCCAGATGTCCGATGAATCAGGCGCAGATATGCCGGGGCGGGGTGGAGAAACTGGACAGAAAAACGTTGGCGTCTGCCAGCGATTCCCGTGTGTTCTATTGCGGAGAGATCATAAACGTTGACGGCAGATGCGGCGGATATAATCTTCACTGGGCGTGGATATCGGGAAAAACCGCAGGAGAAGCAGCCGCACAGTGTGTTCGGGGGGGAAATGATGAGTGAGACGATCATTTTATTTGATCTGGACGGCACAATCCTAAACACCCTTCCTGATCTCAAGAATGCTGCTAATCATGCGCTTGAGACTCTGGGATACCCGAAACGGACAGAAGAGGAGATACGGAGGTTCCTCGGTAACGGCGTAGGGTTCCTGATGAAGTGTTCATTACCGGAGGGATGTTCTGAAGAAGTCTGGAAAAGGGCGGTTGAACTCCAGAAATCTTATTACCTTTCTCATCTCATGGTCGAGACACTGCCTTATGAAGGCGTTCCTGTCATGTTGAAGCAGCTCCGCAGGGAGGGCTTCAGATTGGGAACTGTATCAAACAAATTCGACGCCGCAGTACAGAATCTGATCTCTGCTTTTTATCCCGGGGTATTTGATGTGGCGCTTGGTGAAAGAGAGAACGTGCCTAAAAAGCCGGATCCCGCTATGGTACGTAACGCATTGAAAGAAATGAACGCACCGGATGACTGTAAACTGATCTATGTAGGTGATTCGGAGGTGGATCTCCGTACCGCGGAGAATGCCGGTGCGGTTCCGGTTTTGGTGGACTGGGGGTTTCGGGACAGAGAAGCCCTTCGGTCGCTTGGGGATTGCAGGATCATATCTTCTCCCGCAGAACTGATAGATGCCATTCATTCAATATAAAAACTGTGTGCAATGAATCAAATACATTGCACACAGTTTCATTATTATGGGTTGCAGACACAGATGGATTGTTCAGATTTCAAGTGGGACGATCTTCTGTTCAGTGACGTTGACATAACCAAAGTCGGTGACCTTCAGCTGAGGGCTTACCGGAAGTGCAAGCGTACAGAAACTCATGATTGGATCGACGTGGTCATATCCGCGCTCTTTCATCGAAAGAGTCACGCGAGAAATGTCTGCGGCAAAGTCTTGGCAGGTCTTGTCTGTCAGGAGTCCGGCAATGGGAAGAGCTGCCGCGGCTATGACTTCACCGTTTTCTACTACAGCCATGCCGCCTTTCATGCCCGCAACGGTATTGGCGGCAGCAGCCATGTCCGCTTTGTTTGTTCCGAGCACACACAGATTGTGGCTGTCATGGCTGTACGTCGTCGCGACAGCACCGCGTTTCATCGTGGTTCCGACGACTAGTCCTTTTCCGACGTTACCGTTTATTCCGTGGCGTTCGATCACAGTCATCAATGCTGCTCCGGATGCTTCAAAGAGCAATTCTCCGTCTTTGGCTTCCAGGACCAGTTCTGCTTCTTTCGTCTGGGTTTTAACAGAATCTACCTGCATTGCCCGGACAGCGACAAGCCCTTCCCGGTCTGTCCGCAGGGTAAAGTCACTCTCATAGAGATGGGGGACTTTCACGCTTTCACGGAAATCTGCTGGGAATGCATCGCAATTTATTGAATTGACTCTTGGAGAACCTTTCTCAAACACACATTTTCCATTTTTATAGGTCGCATAGATGGAGAAGGCTTCTTCCTGATCCAGAATAACCAGATCGGCAAGTTTTCCCGGACGCAATTCGCCCCTGTCCCACAGGTGCATACGTCTTGCGGGAGTCCAGGTGCTGCAGTATACAGCATCCTTCAGATCCATGCCGAACTTCATCGCTTTTCTGACGATATGATCGAGAATCCCATGCTCAATCATCTCATCAGCCATAACGTCGTCAGTTACGAGACATGTGTTGCTGAACAACTCATGCCGGTTCAGATAGGAGATGACATCGGGAAGAACGGTCTTTTCCTGAAGCTGTACACAGAAGCCGTTCAGCCAACGCTCGATCAATTCTTCCAGAGAATGTTCAGTGTGATCAGAATCTACGCCGCTCATCAGGTAGGAAGCAAGATCATCACCCATGATGCGCGGCACATGCCCTTCAAGCGGGAGATCAGGCGCAGCCTCGTGAAAGGCACGGATAAGTTTATTGGCTTTCCCGTCAGGTTCGGTCAGTACGCTTTTGGTGTTCATGACCTCCCCCAGACAGCGGATCGAATCGTTTTTCAAAAGCTCGAGGACTTCGGGAACATCAATGCTGCTTCCGGCGGTTTCCAGCGTGTCATTTGTTGAAGGAACACAGGAAGGAACTCCGTAAAAGATATCTATTGGTGCATCGATTCCTGCATTCATCATCGCTTCTATTCCGCGGACTCCTGAAACGTTCGCAATCTCGTGCGGTTCGCTGATGACCGTAGTGACACCGTGACGGACAGCCTCCCATGCATAGGCCTGCGGAGTGAGCATACTGCTCTCAATATGCATATGACAGTCGATCAGGCCGGGGATCACGAATTTATCGGACAGATCCATCCGGTTTTCAGCAGTAAGGCTCTCAGGTGGGTCACCGAGGCCGATACGAACGACCTTATCACCTCTGATTGCCAGAAATCCATGATAGAAACGGCGATAACTCGTGCTGAAGATATTCGCGTTGTAGAAAAGGATATCACAGTTCATAGGAAGCCCTCCTGCATGATTCGGCGAATGCCTTGAAAAGAGCAGCTGCATCATCAGAAGGGTACAGCCATTCCGGATGCCACTGAACGCCGCAGAAGAAAGGTCCGCTTGCGGACTCAAAAGCCTCAATGATTCCGTCTTCCGAATATGCGGAAGCGATGAGCCCGGCACCCAAAACTTTTATGCCCTGATGATGTGCGGAGTTGATGTCCAGTTCGTCGGTATCAAGTATTGAAGCTAACATCGTATCCGGGGCGATCCGAACGGAATGGAGCCGGACGGGCATCTGTCCATGCTGTGCGATCGGGTGTGGTGGATCATCTGGCCTTTGAGAAGGAATGTCCTGCCATAATGAGCCTCCGCGGAATATGTTCATAATCTGAAGACCGCGGCAGATACCGAAAACCGGCTTGCCTTGTTTTACTGCCTCGCACAGCAAAGCCATCTCGAATCTGTCTCTGGAGGGTACAGAACCGCCGCATTCGGGAAGTCTTTCTTCTCCATAAAGACAAGGATCGATATCATCGCCGCCGGGCATCAGAATTCCGTCTGAACCGGCAACATAGTCGCGGATGATCTCTGGATCATCTGTCCAAGTCAGAATGTGGTATTGAGCACCGACGCCTTCAATTGAGCGAAGATATGGGGATTGGAACAGATCGTGGTGATCCGAAGGAGAGAGATCCCCGATTCCTATCGTTACAGACTGCTTCACATTGGACCTCCTGGGATAACCGAATAGCTGGGATATCTGCAAAAAACTAATCTAATTATAGCGCAAATTGATCAATAAAGAGATGGATTCACTTCAGCAATTAGCAGCTTTTCCTTTGAAATCGGTGGTTTCATGAAGTTGTTACGGATATGTAATCTTTTTTTTCGTTTTAAACTAAGAAGTAAAATATTTTTTATGGATTTGTACGAAAAATGACATACAACTGAATGATTTTGTTCAATTTTGATAATTCGGTGCTAATATATTGATGAGGAGTAGGCAAGTTTTCCGAATTATCGCGTCGTATTTGCCGAAATTTGGGAAATGCCTGTTTCGGTAATTCAAACACAGTTAGTTAGAAGGAAGAGATCATCATGGCTACAGTAACTTTGAAGCACGTTCAGAAGATATACCCCAATACTGAGAACGAGAAAAAGAAAAAATCCAAGAAAGATGATGCCCCTGTAGAGAAGAAGAGCTATCAGCTGAAAGTCACCGAGGAAGGTGTCGTTGCGGTTGATGATTTCAATCTCGAGATCAAGGATGGCGAATTTGTTGTTCTTGTCGGCCCTTCCGGATGCGGAAAGTCGACTACGCTTCGGATGATTGCCGGATTGGAAGATATTACCAGGGGAGAACTATATATCGGTGATGAACTGATGAACGAGGTCTCTCCCAAAGACAGGGATATCGCGATGGTCTTCCAGAACTATGCTCTTTATCCGCATATGACCGTTCGTCAGAATCTGGAGTATCCGTTGAAACTCCGCAAAATTCCGAAGGATGAGATGGATCGTCTGGTGAATGAAGCAGCAGAGATTCTCGGAATAACCCAGTACCTTAACAGAAAACCCAAAGCGCTTTCCGGCGGCCAGAGACAGCGTGTCGCAATCGGACGGGCAATTGTCCGGAATCCCCGCGTCCTGCTGATGGACGAGCCGTTGTCCAACCTGGATGCGAAACTGAGAAACCAGATGAGGGCTGAGATCATTAAGCTCCGCAAGCGGATCCAGACGACGTTTGTCTACGTTACACACGACCAGACGGAAGCCATGACGCTTGGTGACAGAATCGTTATCATGAAGGACGGCGAAGTCCAGCAGATCGGCACGCCTCAGGAAGTCTTCAACAAACCGGTGAATACATTCGTCGCGGGATTTATCGGAACGCCTCAGATGAATATGTTCGATGGCAAGCTGGTCCGCGGTGATGACGGAAAGTATGCCGTTGAAGTCGGCGGTGCCCATATAGTACTGTCTGCTAACAAGCAGAAGAATCTTGCTGACCGTAACACTGCGCCACAGGATGTCGTTGTCGGTGTCCGTCCGGAGCATATTACGCTTGACGAAAGAGACGGAGCGATGGTCAGCGGTGTCGTCGATGTTTCTGAAATGATGGGCAGTTCGATCCACCTACACATCAACGCTGATGGGAAAGACTGCATTGTTATCGTACCCACACTTGATCTCGGTGAGCGTGATCTCGGTGCTGGTGCGACGGTTTCGTTCACATTCGCACCGAATGCGATTCATGTCTTCGATCCTGAAAGCGGAAAGAACCTTGAATACGTTTGATTCAAAACGGTTTTACCTGGGCGAAGCCCGGAAAACATAAACAATTATCTCTTAGGAGGAAAAAGATGAAATCCAAAAAATTCTTTGCCCTTCTGCTTGCGCTCATGATGGTCATGACGATGCTGACTGCTTGCGGTCAGCAGGCGGAAGAGCCCGCTCCTGCACCCGCTAATAATCCGGAACCTGCTCCCGCAGATGAGAAGGTGGCAGCAACAGTTACGGTTTGGGGACCGCAGGAAGACCAGTCTGATGAAAACGGTAAATGGCTCCAGACTGAATGTGAAAAATTCGCTGCTGAGCATCCGGAATGGGATCTCACTTTCGTTTATGGCGTCTGCTCTGAAGGCGATGCGAAGGCGAACGTGTCAACCGACCCGAGCGCTGCTGCGGATGTATATCTCTATGCAAACGACCAGATTCCGGATCTGGTAAAGGCAAATGCGATCGCCAAGATCGGCGGCTCCACTCTTGATGCTGCCAAGGCGGCCAACTCTGCCACGACCATGAACACGGTCACCTATGGCGATGCTGTTTACGGCTTCCCCTTCACCGGCAACACCTGGTTCATGTTCTATGACAGCAGCGTCTTCTCTGAGGAAGACGTCAAGTCTCTTGATGCGATGCTTGAAAAAGGTAAGGTCGCGTTCCCGTTGACCAACTCCTGGTACATCGCTTCCTTCTATGTTGCCAATGGATGCACCCTGTTCGGCGAGTCCGGCTCTGATGAGGCAGCAGGTATCGACTTCAGCGGCGATAAGGCAGTTGCAGTCACAAATTACCTGATCGGTCTTAACGGCAATGCAAACTTCGTCAACGGCGATGTTGGCTCTGCTACCGATGTCAAGGCCTTCTTCTCTGGCACCTGGGATTATCAGAAAGCTGTTGATGCTTTCGGCGACAACCTCGGTATCGCTCCTGCACCGTCCATCACCATCGATGGCGAGCTTAAGCAGATGAAGTCCTTCGCGGGTTCCAAGGCAGTCGGCGTTAACCCGGCAACCGCTCTCTACAAAGAGCATCCGGAAATTGCAGTTGCTCTTGCTGCTTATCTTGGCGGAACCTCCGCTCAGAAAGATCACTATGACCTGAGAAACATCATCCCCACCGATCTCAGCATTGATGTAGGTGATGATGCTCTGGCAAAGGCTCAGATGGATACCATGGATTATGCATCCATCGTCCAGCCTGTTGTCGGAAGCATGGGTCAGTATTGGGGTCCGGCAGAGTCTATGGGCCAGGAAATCGTTGCAGGCACCGTCACTGCTGCAAATGCTGCAGAGAAGACCGAGGCCATGAACGAAACCATGAACTCTTCTGCTGTTTCCTGATTTCAGTAAACAATCCTGAACCATAGGTAATGGTTTTCCAGGCCGGGTCTTCCGGCCCGGCCTGGCTCTTTATAATCAGAGCAAATCTACTCCATTGGGAGAATTGATGATGGAAACGAAACGTATCAATTGTCTGAATGCGCTGAAAAACGGCGATTTGTTCACGAAACTGTCTGCGCTTCTTCTGGGTGTAGGCATGATTGGACATGGACAGATCGTGAAAGGCGTTCTGGTCCTGGCAATTGAAGTTGCCTTTATCCTCTATATGATGGGGACAGGACTTGGAAATCTGGCGCTGATTCCCAGCCTCGGCACACAGGAAGCCGGTGAGGTCTGGAATGAAGCGAAACAGGTTTACGAATATGTTGCCGGCGACAATTCCCAGCGTATCTTGCTTAACGGCGTTATCACATGCTTCGTGATTGCCGCATTCGTGGTTCTCTGGGTTCTTCAGCTGCGCCATTCCTATAGACTTCAGTTGGAAAAAGAGGCCGGAAGAAAGGTTCCGACTTTCCTTGAAGATATTCGGAGCCTGTTTGACTCCAATCTTCATATCACCCTGATGACATTGCCCTGCCTTGGCATTCTGGTGTTCAATATCGTGCCGCTGGCATACATGATCACCATGGCTTTCACGACCTATTCGAAGGAAGATGAACACCTCATGCTCTTTGACTGGAACGGGCTGACACAGTTCCGCCGGATTCTGAGCATGAACGGCAATATGGGCAGACAGTTCTGGCATGTTCTTGCTTGGACTGTCGTTTGGGCGATCTTTGCAACGTTCCTCAACTATATCCTTGGCATGGTCCTCGCCATGATCATCAACAGGAAAGATACGAAAGCGAAAGGCTTCTGGCGTTTCTGCTTTGTCCTCTCCATTGCTGTGCCGCAGTTCGTCACGCTGATGATCATGAACATCATGCTTCAGCCATCTGGCGCTATCAACGTCCTGTTGCAGAATCTGGGGCTGATCAGTCAGCCGCTTCCTTTCTGGACTAATGCAACTTGGGCAAGAATCACGATCATCGTCATCAACCTTTGGGTTGGTGTTCCGTATACGATGCTTCAGGTCACTGGTATTCTTCAGAACATTCCTGTCGAGCTGTATGAAGCCGCCAGAATGGACGGTGCCGGTCCTGTTAAGATTTTCTTCAGCATCACACTTCCTTATATGCTGTTTGTCACGACACCCTACCTGATCACGAGTTTCGTCGGCAACATCAACAACTTCAACGTAATTTATCTGCTTTCCGGCGGTGGTCCGACCTATGTCGGCGATACAGCTGGTCAGACAGACCTGCTCGTCACCTGGCTCTACAAACTGACTGTTGACCAGCAGTACTACAACCTCGGTGCGGTCATCGGCATCATGACTTTCGTGATACTGACCATTGTCACATTGATCACCTACAGGAACTCCAGTTCCTACAAGAATGAGGAGGCATTCATGTGATGAAAGAGGAGATTAAGAAAAATCGAATCAGTCCACAGAAGCAAGCTACCAATTTTTTGGTTCATCTTCTTCTTGGAGTGTTGGCAACAGTCTGGGTCCTGCCGATATTCTGGATCGTGCTGACCAGTTTCCGGGCGGAAAAAGGTGCCTATACGAACACATTCCTTCCGCAGGGATATACGTTGGACAACTATATCAAACTGTTTACGGACAGAAATGTCCTTAACTTCCCGAAAATGTTCACGAATACGCTGATCATAGCAATCATCTGCTGTGTTTTCAGCACGTTCTTCGTCCTCTCCGTTGCGTACGCACTCAGCCGTATGCGTTTCGGTTTCCGCAAGACATATATGAATATCGCCATGATTCTTGGTCTTTTCCCGGGCTTTATGGCTATGGTCGCGCAGTACTTCATTCTGAAGGCCATGGGACTTACGGAGGGCTCAGCAGTTCGTATCGGACTGATTATCGTTTATTCAGCCTGTACCGGCCTGGGCTTCCAGATCGCAAAGGGATTCTTCGATACGATCCCGAAGTCGATCGATGAAGCTGCTGTGATCGACGGTGCAACACAGTGGCAGGTCTTTACACAGATCACGATGCCATTGTCGAAACCTATCGTTATTTACACGGTCATGACTTCATTTATCGGTCCTTGGGTCGATTTCGTCTTTGCGAAAGTCATATGCCGTGCAAACTCCGATCAGTTTACTGTTGCTATCGGTCTATGGAACATGCTACAGAAGGAATACCTCTATCAGTGGTATACCTGTTTTGCCGCTGGGGCAGTCATCATTTCGATTCCGATCGCAATCCTGTTCATTTACATGCAGAGATTCTATGTCGAAGGCATGTCGGGTGCTGTTAAGGGATGAACCGTAAAAAACTGTTTTCTATTATTGCAGTGCTGCTGCTCCTGATCGTTTCAGGGGCAGCAGTCCTCGTACTGTTTACGAAAAGGAATCAGGCAAATGCTCCGGTTTCCACAGTTCAGATGTTTTCATTCAATTCCGGGCTGGAACCTGAAAAGAGAGATGATGCCTATCGGACGACATATCAGATTTTCGTCTATTCATTCTGCGATTCTAATGGCGACGGAATCGGGGATCTGAATGGGATCCGATCCAAACTCGATTATATCCAGGACCTAGGATTCGATGAGATCTGGCTGACTCCTGTCCATCCGTCCCCGACATATCATAAATACGATGTGACAGATTATTACGGGATTGATCCGGAATTCGGCTCTCTGGAAGATTATGATTTTCTGCTGAAGGAGTGCCACGAGCGAGGAATCAGAGTCCTGATGGATCTGGTCGTGAACCATACGGCATATGCACATGAGTGGTTCCAGAGGGCTTCGGACTACCTTCATGAACTTCCGGCGGACTGGGAACCTGATCCGTCCTATTGTCCGTTCTTTGACTATTACCAGTTCTCGCGCGAGCCGAAGGATGGCTATGCGCCACTTCAGGAAACAAACTGGTACTATGAAGCCCGTTTCTGGTCCGGGATGCCTGATCTGAATCTGGACAGTCCTGCTGTACGTGAGGAAATTCAGAAGATTGTTTCTTTCTGGTTTGAAAGAGGAGTTGACGGTTTCCGTCTGGATGCTGTCACTTCATATCACACCGGAGACCCTGAGGCGAATGTCGGTTTCATGAAATGGTTCTGTCAGACCTGCAGATCAATCAAACCTGATTGTTACATCGTCGGTGAGGCATGGACAGACCGGAATGCCATAGCAAAACTGTATGAGAGCGGAATCGATTCCCTGTTCGATTTCCCGTTTGCTGGAAATGAGGGCATCATCCGCAATACGATCGCTCATTCTGTCAGAGCCTCGGATTTCGTGAATGTGATGATCTCTCTGGATGAGCAATACCGCACTTCCAACCCGGACTACATCGATGCGCCATTCTATACGAACCATGATATGGCAAGGAGCGCAGGATATTATGCTCTGGATGAAGGCCCGGAAACCAAAATGGCTTATGGGCTGAGCCTGCTGATGAGCGGTAACTCCTTCGTATACTACGGTGAAGAGATAGGTATGAAGGGCTCCGGAAAAGATGAGAATAAGAGGGCTCCTATGTACTGGAGCGATTCACCGGATGATTCTGATCTCTGTGCCGGACCGCCGGATATGGATGACGTTAAAATGAAATTCCCGTCCGTATCTGATCAGATGGCAGACGATCTCTCGCTTCTTAACTGGTTCAGGGAAGTGATTGCCGTGCGCAATGCGTTTCCCGTGATTGCCCGTGGCCGTGTTGAGGCGAGCAATATCTCGACGGACACGGTCGCTGCGTTCTACAAAGTTGCCCCGGAAGAACGGAATGTCTTTATTATCATCAACCTTGGTGATGAAGAGGTCTCCTGTGATCTTTCTTCTGAAGCGGATGGTTACTCGATGGTTGCTGTGCTGAATACTTCTGAAGAGTGGATAACGGTGGAAGAAAAGAAATTGATGCTCCCGGGACACAGTATCGCAGTCTTTGCGGAGGATCTGGATTAATCAATCTCTTTCTGACATAGTTGTGAAGGCAGGTTCCTGTTAGAGGAACCTGCCTTCTGTTTTAGGATGTAGGTATGATTTGGTATTTTTCTCAGACACCGAAGAAAAAGGCGAGAAAGAGGAGAATCATTATCAGGGTAAGACATCCGCTTCCGCCATAATAGCGGTAACGCGGACGGGGACGGTATACGGGGGACATCGGAACGAAGGGAACTCCGAACATCCTCGGATGCGGGCCTCTCATGCCGTGATGTGGACCATGCATACCACCTGTGTCAGGACCTCTCATTCCGTGATGCGGGCCGTGCATGCCACCCAAGCCGTGACCGTGCATCCCATGGTGACCGAATCCTCCGCCCATCGGGCCGTGAAAAGAATTTCTCATCATAACAGTAATCCTCCGATTGATCGATTGGGTTTGCTGCGATGAAAAAAGACTTTCACCGCAGCGCGGTAAAAGTCTTGCTATCTCATTCGCCTCGGACTGATCGTCGTGATGTCGGGTACGAATCCACCGGGTGGTGTTTAGCTACTCCCTTTTTGCGAAATTATATTAACATGGTAAAGCGCTAAAGTCAAGGCGGTTTACAGATTGTTTACAGATTCATAGATGCTGCTGATTCAGCCAGATCTTCATCACCAGTTTCTTGGGAAGAAGGGTTGCTGCAAGAACCTGCGCCTTCAGATTAAAACTGGTCAGAGAGACATCTTTTCCTTTCTCCATGTGTCGGATAGAATTGCGAACGACAGCGGTCTTGTCCGTATAAAAGTTATAGTAGGTAATGACACCGTTCTTTTTATCCGCCCGGTCAAAGAATTCTGTCTTCGTCCAATGGGGACATACGGCGAGTACCTTGATGCCTTTTTGGCGCAGTTCTTGGTTCAGAGAACGGGAAAAACTGAGGACGAACGCTTTTGTGGCAGCGTAGACACCGATATAGGGTACCGGCTGGAATGCGGATGAAGAGGCAATATTATAGATTTCGCTTCCTTCTTTCATGTATGGAATACATAGATAGCAAAGGGATATCAGCGCTTTGTCGTTCAGGTCGATCATGTTCAGAGCGTCATCGAGAGGCTGTTCCGTAAAAGCATCGAAGTAGCCGAAACCGCTTGCGTTGACGAGGGCATGGATCTGTGGTTTTTCCTGTTCGAGAATATCGGCGAACGCGCAGATCGATTCCTCCAGGCTCAGATCCATTGCGATAGGCCGCAGAGGAGTATTGATTTCGGTAGAAAGTGCCTCAAGACGCTCTTTTCTGCGGGCTATGACCCAAATCTCATCATAACCCCGGTTGTCGAATTGACGGACATATTCCTGTCCGAATCCGGAGGATGCACCTGTTACGATTGCAATCATTTTGACGTCTCCTTCATGTGGGATTGTTTTTACTCAATATACCACATTCTTTCGAGAATTGAGTTGACAATCGGTGACCGGGTAGTATACTTAAATTAAACATATGAGCAAACGTTCATATGAAAGGCTTCTGGAGGTTTGAAATGGATAAGGAAAAGATACTGAATCCGGATGCGGTTCAGCGTCTTCAGGAGGAATTGCCTGATGAGGAGATCCTGTATGATCTTGCGGAGTTGTTCCGTGTTTTCGGCGATTCTACCAGAATCAAGATCATGTATACACTGTTTGAGAGTGAATTGTGTGTCGGTGATATCGCTGAAGCCCTCAATATGACGCAAAGCGCCGTCAGCCACCAGCTGAGAGTCCTGAAAGCAAATAAACTGGTTAAATTCCGCAGAGCGGGGAAGACGATGATATATTCTTTGGATGATGATCATGTCCGCAGTATCCTTGCGCTCGGAATGGACCATGTGGAGGAATAGCAGTATGAAGAAAAAATTTAAAATCGAAGTGGACTGTGCGAACTGTGCCGCCAAGATCGAACACGCGATCCAGCAGATTGAAGGGGTGGAAGAAGCTTCTGTCGGTTTCATGACCCAGAAAATGGTTATCTGTGCACAGGATGAGCGGTTTGATGAAGTCATGGAAGAAGTTGTCCGTGTTGCCAAAAAGGTCGAACCCGATTTCGAGATTCTCGGATAGGAGCATAGTATGACCAAAAAGCAAAAGAAGGCTCTGTATCAGATCCTCTTTGCAGCGTTCTTCATGATTGTGATCTGGTCTGTGCTCTGTGTATTCGGTTTGAAGGAATCGTACTGGAACTATCTTTATCTCCTCCCGTATTTTGTCGTCGGCAGCGGTGTTTTGAAGAACGCGTTCGATGGGGTACGTAACGGTGAAGTCTTCGATGAGAATTTTCTGATGGCGGTTGCCACTATCGGAGCAATCATTCTTGGAGAATGTCAGGAAGGGGTCGCGGTCATGTTCTTCTATCAGGTAGGAGAACTGTTTCAGTCCTATGCTGTGGGGAAGAGCAGAAAGAGCATATCGGATCTGATGGATATCAGACCTGATACCGCAAATCTCATCCACAGTGACGGAACCGTTACCGAAGAAGATCCGGATGACGTGCCGGTTGGCAGTCTTATCCTTGTAAAGCCTGGAGAAAGAATTCCCGTGGATGGAGTCGTCGAGGAGGGAGAGAGTACCCTTGATACATCCGCATTGACGGGAGAATCCCGTCCTTTCAGAGTTCATGCCGGTGAAGAAGTGATCAGCGGGTCCGTCAACACTTCCGGTGTTCTGAAAGTTAAAGTAACAAAGTGTTTTGAGGACTCCACTGTTTCAAGAATTCTGGAACTCGTCGAGAATTCCAGTCTGAAAAAAGCACGGACTGAAGCATTCATCACCAGATTTGCCCGCTATTATACTCCGGTCGTCTGCTACAGCGCTTTGGCTCTGGCAGTCATTCCGTCCCTGATTACGGGGGAATGGAAGGTCTGGGTGTTCAGGGCGCTTACATTCCTCGTCATCAGTTGTCCCTGCGCACTGGTTATCAGTATCCCTCTGTCCTTTTTCGGGGGCATCGGCGGTGCATCCAGAAGCGGAATCCTTGTGAAGGGGGGGAATGATCTGGAATCACTTTCCAATCTGAAACATCTTTTCCTGGATAAGACGGGAACAATCACGGAGGGAAGATTCCGTATTGTGGATGTGGTTCCTGAAAAACGGATCTCAGCAGAGAAACTGATGGATCTCGCTGCGTTGGCTGAATCATATTCAACACACCCGATTGCCGGGATTCTTCGCGCAGGAGCATCCGGGAAAGATGCCGGACAGCTTGGACAGGTGACGGAGGTCGCGGGGCATGGTGTCCTGGCAGAGATTGATGGAGAAGAAGTGGCGGTCGGAAACGAGAAACTGATGCGGAGCATTGGCGTCGCGGTTCCTTCACTGGATGGACTCGGAACGAAGATCTACGTTGCAAGAAAGAAAGAGTATCTCGGTGGAATAAGGATTTCGGATGAGATCAAACCGGAAAGCAAGAAAGCTATAGAAGAGCTCGGAAAACTTGGTATCCGCACTGTGCTTCTTTCCGGTGACAGTGCATCATCTGTAAAAGAGGTTGCAGATGCGATAGGAATCGAAGGCTCCTTTGCTGAACTGTTGCCTGAAGATAAGGTCAGCCATGTAGAAAAACAGATAGGCCAAAAAGATGGATCTTCCTCTATGGTTGGCTTTGTGGGTGATGGGATCAATGATGCCCCTGTTTTGATGAGAAGCGATGTCGGCATTGCAATGGGTGCCCTTGGAAGTGATGCGGCTATAGAAGCAGCTGATGTCGTACTGATGGATGACAATCTGAGAAAACTTCCTCTCGCGGTCAGAATCTCACAGAAGTGCATGCGGATCGTAAGAGAGAATATCGTTTTCTCTCTGCTGGTCAAACTTCTCTGCCTGATTTTTGCCGCAATCGGTTACGCGAATATGTGGTGGGCGGTATTTGCCGATGTCGGCGTCATGGTTATTGCGGTACTGAATGCTACCAGAATGCTGCGCCCGCTGAAAATCGATGACTGATTATTTAATTGGACTGGAAAACGTCCGGCTGACGTTATCAGCCGGACGTTTTGATTTGGAAATATTCAACTGCAAAGAGAGATTATGAGTGCTTTTGCTTCATTTGAAGAGCATCCCTGTGCATAACTGATCTCAAAACTCAGCAGTTTTTCGCATTCTTTCAGAAAGCCTTCGTCAGCGCTTCTTAATTTGCGGGAGTTTTCCTCTAACTCCCGTCTGCGCACGGTCAGGGTCTTGTAGATCAAAGCCAGGTCCTGAGGCAGACCATCGGTTATCAGACTGCGGAAAGTCTCCTTGCGCTGATTGTCATTTTCGATCCACTGGGGAGAAAGCGTGCGCAAAGAGCCTAGAAGCTGGTCCGCCTCTGAAGAAGAGAGAACAGGCCGCATCCGGGCGATCAGTTTGGGGTTTTTAACCGGTACAAATACTGTGGACTTCACATCCATTCTGGGCTTGAGCACATAGTAGTCCATTCTGGTGCCCGCGATCTCGCGCTGGGTGATATCTGTGATCTCACAAACGCCGGCGGAGCTGTAAGAGACTACATCATTTACGCCAAACATAATCCACCTATCTTTCCTGCATTCAAACACATCCTAATTATATCACGGTAAATTCCAAAATGTAATATCATCTTGTGAAGAAAGGTGGAATGGTTGTCTGTTTTGAAAAGATTTGTACGTATTGTAATATTTGAACCGCTGATTGATGGATTTCCACATTCGGAAACATCTCCTGCCTGATAAAAACACACACTGAGTCCGCCAGCGGTCGGAATCCAGATTTGTTTTTTGACGCAGTTTTCTGCTGATGATAAGATTAAGAAAAAACAGGAGCGCAGCGGTGGATACCAGAACCAAATTCGAACAAGTCCGAAGGCGCAATATGATAGCGTTTTTTTTGGACAGCTTTTTCTTTAATTTTGCCAATATGACCTTCTCTTCGGGGACGGTTCTTCCTTCGTTTGTGGCAAAGATTACTGACAATAACCTGTACATCAGTATGCTGACGACGATCTACTATGGAGTCAGTTATCTGGCGGCTCTGTTCTCCTGCCTTTTGGGAAGCAGGGCGAGAAGTCCAAAAAAAGTGTATTTTTTCGTCGCGTTGCTCCAGAGGGTCGCGTTCCTGCTTATTTTTCTTTCTGCTCTTTCTGTAGGGAAATGGTCTGCCGGTGCGTCGCTGTTATTCTTTTTCTGTTCTTTTGCAATGTTTTCCGGGACTTACGGTATGACCGGAACCCTGTTCAGCCAGCTTGTTCCGTTTTCGCTCAGTGGCAATCTGGGAAAGTTTTACGGGAACTATCTTGCCATAGCAAATCTTGCCGGTGTCGCTTCTTCACTCTTTCTTGCATTCTGCTTTGAGCGTTTCCATTTTCCGGTTGATTATGCGGTAACATTTCTCAGCGGAACGGTGATGGCTTTCTTTTCCTCGGCAGCGGTTTGGTTCGGAATAAAGGAAGTCACTGATGGATACGAGCCTAAGCCGATCCGTTTGAACGAATTTGTCCCTAAAAGTATCCGGATTTTGAAAGAAGAAAAGCCCTTTGTCCATATCTCTGTTGCCTATATGCTGCTGAGTATCGCGGAGTTTTCCAGATCTTACTACATCGTCAAACTGGCAAAGATACCCGGAGTGCCGGATAACATTGTCGGAATTATGAATTTCGTTGTCCTGTTTGCGGCAGTACTCGGAACCAGGATTATCGGCGTTCTTGTAGATCGGTTTGGGATCTATATGGGATTGATGACCTGTTTTGCGGCGGGAACGATGGCGTCTGTTTTGGCGTTTATTCTGCCAGATCTTTATGTCGGAGTAATCCTGTTTCTGTTCTCTGCTGTTGCAGGCTGCAGCTATTTCAATTTTCAGAATATGATTTCCGGCACATTCAGCCGTGGGAAAGAGCTGACCCTGTACAATGTCGTGCTGAAATATATCGCTGCTCCGCTGACAATTCTCGTCCCTATCCTTGGAGGGATCGTTGCCAACCGGTTTGGTGAAAATACGGTGTTTCTGATTGGCTTTGCCCTTTATGCGGGAGGGCTGTTATTCTGTCTTGCGCATAAAAAGGAAGAGAGCGAGTTTCGTCGAGAGTGAGTATGACAATGAAATCAAACGCGCCATGCAGGAGTAACTGCATGGCGCTCATGGCATTCTGAGATAAAAGGGAAAAGGTTCTGGACGGGCACTGTAGATAATAAATGGATCAGGAAGCTAAAAATCAGACCTGAAAATGATTGATTTTGGCAAGTCTGTAAATCATTTCAAAATCGCTGAAAGTTGGAGCTTTGTTTGCAGGATTGCGCAGCAATGCGGCAGGATGGAAGGTGGCAGTGATCAAGCGACCGTTGTACTTGAATAACTGACCGTGCTGTTTCGTAACCTGAAAGTTTGGATCGATCAGTCTTTTGGCAGCGATCCTGCCGAGACAGACGATCAGTTTCGGATCGATAAGCTCGATTTGCTGATGGAGAAAATGGATACACTGATCCTCTTCTTCGGGGCGGGGATCCCTGTTCTGCGGCGGCCTGCATTTAATAATGTTGCCAATGTAAACATCATTTCTGGACAATCCGACCGCAGTCAGATAATCGTCGAGCAAGTGTCCGGCAGCACCGACAAAGGGTATACCGGTTTCATCTTCGTTTCTTCCCGGGGCTTCTCCGACAAACATGATATCAGCATGTTCATTTCCGGTGCCAAAAACCGTATTCGTCCGTGTGCGGCACAGCTCACATGCGGTGCAAACACGAACTTTTTCATTGATGTCCTGCAGCGTCATTTTCTCACCTCTCGGAGAAGTATACCATCATTCTTTGTGCTTGCACAAGGAGAACGGAAATAGTACAATTTTCGTGGAACAGAATCAGTATTACAATTACGATGAAGGGGATTATTGAATATGTCAGTTCTTGTCGAAATTTCTGCGCGTCACGTTCATGTCACTGAGGAAACTCTCCATGTGCTCTTTGGAGCTGACCATGAGCTTACAGTGAAGAAGGCTCTTTCCCAGCCCGGTCAGTATGCCTCCAATGAACGTGTCGACGTTGTCGGCCCGAAACGCACGCTTTCCAATGTTTCGATCCTGGGACCCTGCCGCAAAGCGGATCAGGTCGAGATCTCTGCGACTGATGCGAGATCCATCGGTATCGCTGCTCCCATCCGTGAGAGCGGTGATCTGGAAGGAACTCCCGGATGCAAACTCGTCGGACCCTGCGGTGAAGTCGAACTGCAGAACGGCGTAATCGTTGCAAAGCGCCACATCCAC
>JAEEGL016148915.1_pt1 | contig 43765 bp, 41 predicted proteins | sample 9134231 | NCBI WGS metagenome assembly JAEEGL01 (sample SAMN16246548, study PRJNA631951) | gut metagenome | biome: gut microbiome; feature: rumen; material: fiber-attached | host: Bos | place: Iran: Karaj | collected 2018-10
AGAAACTGCGAGGTTCATTCTTCCGTTCTTCTTTCATCCGTTGATGAGAAGATCTTCAAGAAGCTTGGCATGCACCTTACATGCGAACCCAAGTATGAGACGGATAAGAAATATCATAAATATTGATGGATAAGAAATGGAACGGAGCAGCTAATGCTGCTCCGTTTGTCTTATACGGATTTGCGGTTGAAAAGCGCCAAAAGTTATGGTAAGATTTTAGCAAATTGAAAGGTTATGGTTAGTTTTTAGTATTTAATCTACTTATGGTAAGTTTTTAGATTTCATAAAAGTTATGATTACTTTTTAATCACCCAATGGAGAATGAGAAATGTCCGGAAGCAATCCCTTCACAATTACATTCGGCAAACAGCCCAATACACAGATAAACCGCTATGAAGACATTGATATTATCTTAAGCACTTTCACTTCAGAAAATCCCGTAAGCCAGACTTTTCTGATAGAGGGCATAAGAGGCAGCGGCAAAACCGTTTTGATGACTACAGTTGCCGCCAAGCTGGGAGCAAATAAGGACTGGGCAGTGATCAATTTAAACCCCGCGATGGATCTTATAAGCAGCCTCGCGCTTCGCCTGAACGATGCATGTGGCACGGCGCCCGAATTACTAAGCAAAGGATTTAATGTATCCGCTGCCGGTTTCGGGCTTGGGATCAATCCTGCAGAAAAAACTACAGACTACATCGGCCTTATTGATAAATGCTTTAAAAAGATTATCAAAACCAAAAAGAAAGTGCTGATAACCATTGACGAAGTTATAAACGACGATAACATGAAGATCTTCGCAAGCCAGTTTCAGATCATGGTAAGACAGGATTATCCTGTGTTTCTCATTATGACCGGTCTACACGAAAATATTTTTGAGATTCAGAACAACCCGTCTCTTACATTCCTGTTAAGGTCCCCAAAAATCGTTACGGGGCCTTTGAGCATAGTTCAAATAATCCAGCAATATGAAGATATTTTCAAAATAGACGAACAAAAAGCAGAAGAACTGGCCGGACTGACCTACGGCTACGCATTTGCTTTTCAGGCTCTTGGAGTTGCTTACTGGAATCATGGAAAAGAAGGCATGAAAGCCGTACTGGCAGAATATGACGGACTGTTGGATGATTTTGTATATAAAAAGATCTGGTCATCGCTTTCCGGGCGCGAACGTGATATAGTCCGCGCAATCGGAGGAGCAGAAACAAAAACCGGCGATATATTAAAAAATCTGTCCATGACTGCATCAACTTTTTCAAAATATCGCGATCTTCTGATCGATAAAGGTATTATCATTTCCGAAAAATATGGTCATGTTTCTTTGGCATTGCCGAGATTTTACGAAATTACAAAACGATATAAAAGGTAAACACAAGCGGAGTGGCCGACGGAAAATATGAAATGTAACGTCGCATACTTTTCAAGATATTTTTTGTTTATTTCAAAGCTTCCGCTAAAAGCCTTTGCAAATGCTTTCCTCTTATTGTCGACCTTATACCATTTTTCTTCAAAATAATATTATATTTGTGTTCCATCACTGGTTCCGGTATCTGTGACCAAATATTGTGAATCGATTGCTATTTTCGGAAAATTATCTTGCATTTGCAAAACTCCTGTATGTAAGGGTCTCACCCTTAAACTTAAACCATATCGGGTCCTGTACCATTCTTCCGTGGGTCTTTTTACATATTTCATAGGGATTATAATTATCCACCCCTATTGCATTAAGAAGTTCCTTAATATCAGGTCTTTTTTCATCCCAGCATCTGAGTTTAAGAATTTCCCCAAACTTGAATCTTGAGATTTTATCTGCATAAAATATCTGTTTTACCGGATGAATAACATATCTGTCTATATTTACCTCGTTTTCACCAACGGTGACCGAAGCGATAACTTCATCCTTCCACATAAGCAGAAAATCCGGAAAGATCTTTAAATCCTTATTCTCAACATTAAGTTCATGGTACAATTCGTCCATTGTCATGCCAAGAAACCTTGCAAGATTACACAAAGTTTCTCCGGATGCATCGGAAATTCTCTTACGCCCGGTAAACAGGTTATATACCGTGGAGTAGGATACTCCCGATCTTTCACTGAGAGTATGGAGATTCAATTTATATGCCAGTAATCTATTATATAGTAATATGTCTCTATTCATAAAACGATTTTATCGCAATTGCGATAAAATTTCAACTGTTCATAAAACAAGAATGCGAGGTGTATCACACCCCGCCCCAAAAATCCCTATTTATGACGTATTTTTCTAAATTTGTCCGGTAATACCCGGCAGATAGCATCAAGATATGTCCACATCCTCAGTGGCTCACTTTTAGGATAGCGAATATATTATGGCATTATAGCGGACATAATTACCATATTTTTTGAAGTTCGTAAATAGTCTTGCTAATTTGACAATACTTCCTTACATATTCCTTATAATCAAGATTTTCTGTACCTGTATAGAGCAACATAGGATACTTAGTCGTTTCATCGCACCATTTTAACCCCATTGCTTTTGCGACCACCGGATATACCGGTACCGTAGAACAGTGTTCTTCGACAGACATCAATGCAATACTATCCGGCAAAAAAATCTCTTCAATACAATCCTCCAAGGCCTCCGTATCAATGTCAAGCATAGCCAAAAATCTTTTTAAGAATTCCTTTAGTAAAACAGGTTGGCAATGATCCGCATCCTTAAACAACATCTCATCGGCATAATGCTCACGTATGAAATCACCTATTTTCATATCGCAACCATCATCCAAATGATCGATAATCGCAAGCATATTATCTAAATGCTTTTTTACTTGCTCGACAGATATCGAATCGTTAATATTACTTACGATATAGTCTGTTTCGTATCCTTCATCAAGCATGTTTTTTATTAATGCATCTGTAAAATTTATCGGTGCGTGGCGACGGTTCATAAAATGTTGCGAACCTCTAAAATATTCATAATAAGGATTTAATCGTTCATCGACCATTGATGGCCAATATAGCCTTATGCTCGACAAATTCGGAATTCTTAATATTTTGCAATCAGAACAAATTTCATCTTCAGAAAAGAACAAATAATCCCTATTTGACAGTATTATAAGTCTGTCTTCTGCGCGCGCCTCCGGAGCAATATAAAGATACGCGTAGACATCTGCCAGATTTCTGATAAAATTGTTGATTCTGGTATCCCATCGGCTTCGTAACTTGTTTGTTGCCAAAAAATGAAAAAAATATTTTTCGTTGACTTCCGGTATCTCACGCAGAAAATTAAGCATCAACTCTATTTGGCAATGTCCTGCCAAAAGAACAATTTGCTTATCTGTTATCGCTAAATTTACACTGTCAAATCCGCAAAAATCCTCTGCCCATCTTAAACCTTCTGTAGAAAGCATAAGATCATATCTGCCAAAAGCCGTCCCAAAAAGAACATAGTAAGCATTTCTGTTATTAACAACACTCCCCCACGCGTATACTTTTAGCCCTGTTTCTGCTACCCGCTCTTGCTCTGATTTCATTAACGAGCCACCCTCAGAAACATACCCAATAAAATTAAAAGTATCTTTATACTTTTTGTAAAAATCTATAGAGGCATTTGTGCACCCAAACATATATATATCGCGAGTACTGAGGTTTTTTACTATGGTTTTTTTTATCTCTAATGCCTCTGCTTTATTCATTCAACTGTCATTTTCCTTTCAAATGAATAGTTTTTAATGTCCTATTTCCGTTATGAAATCCTTTAATCCAAATATATCATTCTCGTTAAAAATCTTTTTTTCAATCCCTTCCGTAAAATATGCACGTTTGTATACTGTATCAAAAAGCTTTTCAATATAATTTCTGTCATATATGATTCGATTGTAACCGCAAGTTCTGCTCTTTGTATCGACTATCAGTTCCATGTTAGTACTATATGGATATACTATAATTTTCCCATCCCTATGATCATAGGAAAAAAATCTGCGCCAGTTTTTTCGAACATCACTGTCGATCATTCGAAATTCTTCGGGATATTCACAAAAAGAAATAACTTTTCCGTTTTCAATGCACAATATGCTATTGGTATCTTGCGCAAAAAATAATATGCCTTTATCCGTCGAAACAATGATCGGATAGACTATTCTTTTCTTTGATTTATATTCTACTTCACATACATAAGTATCCACACTTGCCTTATTAATGTCATATCGGTATATTGTATGATCATTTTGATTTGAGAGATATATGAAATTATTATCGACCGCAATTGAAGTTATTAAAAGATTATTGATTTCTGTATTTATAAATTGATATTCTTCAGAACCCATATCAAACCGAACGACCTGATTACTATTCCAAACAGGAGCATATAAATATCGTTCATAAACAGCACCTTTACAGAAAAACTTTGTAGCGCAGTTGCGAGCAGATATGTTATATAGCTGAGCTTCTGGCTTTTTTATATGTATGCACTCATGATCTTTAAGATTATACTTAACAACAAAATGATCATCTTTTGAATATATTATCCATAAAACATCTCCATATAATGTACAATCAACCCCTGTCGTATTATCCTGGTCGAATAAGCGTATGTATTCAATCTCTTCCGTTTCCAAATCAAAAATAGCAATGTTCTTTCCCGTCAAAGGAACAAATATGATCTTTCCATTCCACAAAAAAGCTTTTTGGTGAATGTTACATAACAAAACAGGTTCATCTTTAAAAATTCCAAGATGAATCATTTCAGATGTGAATTTATTATATTTAAACAACCCGTTAAAATTATTGGCTGAAAAATAAATCCATTCCCGGATTTCGACTACTGCATTAAATGTAACAGATAATTCTTTTGGAAAAAGCATCTATCCACCTCGCGACAACTAATACATTTTTCATCTTTCGTCAGAAAATGACACCTTTAGCTCTTCACAAAAGCTCATTCTTCCAAGACACATAATGATTCCTTCCATAGATAATCCTGCGCCAAAGCTTATAAGTAAGGATCGATGTAAACTATCTTTACAAAATTTGGAAAAACCTGTTCTCGCAATAGCAGCCGGTATATACGAAGAATGCAGCTTTAAACCATTGGGCATTAATTCGGCTTTTTCTAAAACTGTTCCTTTTATGACATCTTTAACATATTTCTCTTCATGGTTCTGAATATATACAAACTCACACCCATCGTCTCCCCAAACGCCGTAATCACTCTCCCTGTCTTCAGAAACTCTCTCCATAAGATATTGCGAAATAGTAAGCAGATGCTTTTTCACAAAAGCAGCAATAACATCCTCTGATTCGTGCAATTTATACACATCATATGCCTTTTCAGGATTTACGTTTATTTTGGCGGGATCCCCATTAAGTGGACGAATCCAATCCGGTGTAAGCATACTTATAGCCATAGCTTCTTTTGATTCTGAAATAACCCTGCCATAACAACCACTATCATCCTTACTTCTTTTAATGAATGTTATTGTTGCAACTTCAGTATGTGGATTATTGTCCAACATCGAATTCGGATAAATGCGATTATAAAAATCTCCCGTACAAAGAAGAACTCCTTTATCCGTGTCAAAAGTTTTTAATAACATCCCCGCCTGAATGATCCCATCAACAAATCCACTTGCCCCTTTAGCAATATCCATGCATACAACTTCTTCATCAAGTTCCAGCTGCCGTTGAATGTCACTGCTTATATTTGGAAAAAAGGCATCCGGAGTCATTGATTCGCTTAGAATTATACCAATTTCATCGGGAGCTAATAACCCCTTTTTTATTAGCTCACGCAGACCCATAACACAAACATCAGAAATATTTCGAGTACGAATACTTTCAACATCATTTCCAACTTCTGCCTCAATAGACATTATTCCTTCAATTTTTAATCCGCTAAACTTAAAATCCATAATAGTCCTTTATTGCAGTATCCATTCGTTAGTCATTTTTCCTGTGGTCGTATATCCTAATGACATAAACATCTTTTGAGAATTCAGATTTTTAACATCAACAGAACCGCTTAATACTTTAATGCCTAAATCGTTCAAATAGCGAAAACGCTCATAGCATAATGCTGCACCAAAACCCTTGCGCACATATTCTTTTGAGACAGCTGTCATTATGCCTTCGGCTGTTCCCGATCGAATATCGGTAAACATTATCGCAACAATTTTATTGTCACTGTCTAAAATAGCACACAAGCCGTTATTCGACTCAATTCTTTTTGCAACTTCTCTCCCGGGAAACTGATGAGGTTTTATATACTCGGAATCACTTAAAAAATCATATATTTCTGACATACGCTCTGATCCGATATACGAAATATAAAAACCCGACATCTCCAATGTTTTTAAATAAATAGCCACATGTTTGTTCTTTTCGTATACTTTGGGAACATCCGCTGATATCACATAAGCAGAATCATCAAGAATAAATCCGTTGTCAGACAGCATTTTTTCAAATAATTCCAACTCATTAGAATGCTTTTCTGCGATATATACATTTTTACAAAGAATTGGTTTGTCTAGTTTTCCGAATAATAAATCATCATGCGGATTCCCATAATAAAACAGATTATAAACAAAATCGTCTTCTATGAGCATTTGGATTGAATATTCACTTGAAGAATATTTAACCTTATGCGAATTAATCTTGTCCATAAGATAACCCGAACTAAAATACATGTTCGTAAAAAAAATATCTGCATTCCCTCTGATTCTCTTTCTTAAATCGGAATACACTTCAAATGTATCTAACGCTTCCATAAAACACACTTTCTTCCAAAGATTTTTGACCACAGTACTTAAAGGTCCGTAACGACAATGCCATGTTTTATGTCTCTGTTCATATTAAGTATAGCTGCGCCATATTTTAAGCCGGATCCATACCCTACTACCATAAATTTGTGATTTTCTGTATCTTCCAGTTTTTCTAATAATTCATCTATAATAATAGGATTGATAGATGCACTGGCATCGCCATATCTTTCAACCAGATTACTTGGCATCTTTTCATAAGGTATATCCAGAGCTTCCGCATATTTGTTTACTGCAAAAGAATTAGCCTGAATCACAGAATACCCGGCAATTTGCTCTTTTCCAACATCGGAATACTCGATCATCTCATTTATACATGCCGGAATAGTATTTTGAAAAAATCTGAAAACCTGATTTGGATTATCCATAAGTATTTCTGGATTAACCACGTCCTTCCCGTAAAAATCTGAAAATGAACCACCCTTCTTTTCCATCATTCGACTTCCGTGACTTTTTATTATCATAGGCATATTATCTTTCTCTGATCCATGCTCAAGAACTGTTACAGACCATGCATCTCCTCCATATTTAATCATATGGACCTGCATAGTTTGATTATTCTCGGGAAGATGGTTATATGAATCACCTGTCAGTAAGAGAACCTTTTTATCATTTTCTATATAATTCAGCAGCATTGCCGCTTCCATTAATCCGGATAGGTACCCGCAACAGCCATCCCAATTATCTACTGTATATATATCATTTGACAGTTCAAGTTTCATCTTTAAAAGATCCCCCATTTGTGGGGCATAGTAAGGTGGAGTAAAAGCCGTTACAATAATTCCACCTATCTCTTCTTTTGTAATAATATTATTACTCATCAGATAATTGAGAGCATAAACATGCATATCTAATGTAGATGTACTATGTTTCGTACGTCTTCTGCCTCCATATCCCATGGATTTCTTTATCATCCTGTTTCTGGCAGAATCCGCATCTATTACTTCATCATCAAAATAGACTATCGTTTCCGGAACAAAAGAATAGATTGCCGAAATCTTAATATTTTTAAATATTTGCTTCATGTTCGTATTATTCTTACTTTTGATTTTTCTCTATAAGTTTAATGATATCATCAATGTTGGCAAAATTCTCAGGAACTATATCCATTCCGGGAATTTTTATCTCAAATTCAGATTCAAGTAAAGATACCAGTTCTATTACATTAAAGGAATCCAGTAATTCATCCGCCAAAAAATCCGTACTGGACTCAAAGTCCCCATCACAGTTTAAAATGCTAAGCAATTCATATACTTTTTCTTTCATTTTTTACACTCCAATCAGTTGTCCTTATAATTTGTTATCAGTGTACAAAGCGCCTCGAGATTGGCAAAATTCTCAGGTATTATCTCGACAGGATCTATCATAATATTGTATGAATCTTCCAATTCTGTAATAAGTACCATCATATCGTAAGAATCAAGTAGTCCGTCTTCAATATAATTGTTACTGTTTGCATAATCATAGTCCGGATGAATTGATAATAGTAATTCCAATATCCTATTCTTCATGATAAGCTCCTTTCTAAACAGATACTATACGCTCAATAGAAAGTATCTTCTTTGCCTTGATCTTTCTTGCTTCAAGATCATTCTTGATCTCGTCAAAATAATATACCGGAGTAACTATGATAGCATCTACTTCCGGTATTTCCCCCTCATAGTCAAGCCCGAAAAGAGGAATTTCCTGAAAATAACCGGTATCACTGATTGCTTTATCCATAAGATAAGCAATCTCTACTCCACTATTCTTTACATAGTAAAAAAACAGTTCTCCCAAAGAAGCTGTCCCGTATATGGCAATCTTTGATATTCGACGTTTTCTGAAATACTCTTCAAAAAAAGCTTCATCTACATGATTAGATATCCAATGAAACATTGTGCGATTGATTGCATTAACTCTTTCAGATTCTCTGATCGCATTATAAGATCTTTCCTTATTGATCATCGAATTACGTATTATTATAAAAATACCTACAATAGAAAAAATAATGCCTTTTTTTTTCATCTGATCATTAACTCCTTTTATCTTTATACCCTACAATCCTTGCCGGATTACCTGCTACGATTGCATAATCAGGTACATTTCTTGTCACTACACTGCCTGCCGCTACAACCGCATACTTTCCGATATAAGTACAATCCGGAAGTATTATCGCACCGGTTCCAACCCAGGAATAGGAACATATCCTAACCTGAGAAAACTTTATGTGGTGAGGTCCCATCCCATCCCATCGATTTTTACGAACAGGGTGATTGTGAGAATAAACGGTAACATGATCGGACAGACGGGCATAATCCTCTAAAACTACGCCTCCGCTGTAATCAATCATACAATCGTCAGCAATCTGAACATAATCGCCTACAATCAAATCGCCACTATATGACAAATGTGGCTTTTTAAGTTTTAACCGATTTCCAAGATAAGTAGGAAATCCCATGTCAAACATGCAATGATAGAGGTCATATCTTAATTTCCACAAAAAAGTGATTCTTGCAAAAGATGATTCGGAAAAGATCATTATCTTTCTTCTTATCTCATATTTCCTAGATGAAGCGACCCATTTTTTGCTGATCTTTCTAAGCAGTTCATGTTTCTTCTTTAAATATAATTTTCGCCATTCCTTCTTTTTTTCATACTTCTTAATATACATACTATTTATTAATCCTTAAAATAATCTACGGCATCCTGTACAACAACAAAAGTTGCAACGTCATTTACAGATATTGTTCTGCCTGCTTTTTCCTTAACAATAGTTAAAAATGACAATTTGCTTAATGAATCCCATTCAGGCATATCTTCAAGTATATCCATAGGGTCCAGGACATCTCTTTCAAGATCCATGGCATCTTCTAACATAGAGATTACATCTTTTTCTTTCATGCTCATCTTCCTCCTAAATAATCGTTTGCAAGTTTCTTTCTGTCTATCTTTCCGTTATCATTGTACGGAAAAACATCCAGGCAAATATATTTTGCAGGTACCATATATTTGGGCAATACAGTTTGAAGATATTTTCTTATCTCTTTTTGTTCAATATCACCTTGATAAAAAAGCACTATCTTATTTTCTTCTTTGTGGAATGAAGCGCAGCAATTATCCACCTTAGAATTTCCCAAAGCTGCAGTCTCAATCTCACCAAGTTCAATCCTATATCCCATATATTTTATTTGAAAATCTCTTCGGCCCAAAAATTCAATTTCTCCACGCTCATTATAACTGGCAAGATCTCCGGTCCGATAAATCTTCTCTTCATAATATGGATTAAGTGGATTTTGACAAAATGCCGTTTTTGTTTTTTCCGGATTGTTCCAGTATCCAACTGCAAGTCCGGTCCCTCTTACACACAATTCTCCCGGAATATTTGGCTCCACAACTCTATGATCATCTTCATCTAATAATATTATTTCTGTGTTTCTGCATGCCCGTCCGATCGGAAGAGGATCATCGTCTTTGAATTGGCGATCTACAACATAATATGAACAAACATCGGTGATTTCTGTAGGCCCATACATATTTACATACATTGCATCCGGAACATATTTACGCCAATGATTTAACTGTTTATTCGGCATAACTTCACCGCAAAAGAGAATTCTCTTTATTCCCTCGCATTTCATTTCCGAAAGAACATCTGCATTTGCAACCGTAATCAGTGCGCTGGGCACCCAGAAAATCGTATTTATCCCATTTGAAGATACATATTCCATGAGTTTTGCCGGCCAGGGAAACAACTCAGGAGGAATAATATTCATTTCGCTACCTTTGTATAACATAGAATATATGTCTAATATCGAATTATCAAAGTAAAATGGAGCCTGATTTCCAAAAACAAATGTCTCGTCTATATGGAATGTATCTGCAAGCCATTCTGCATAATCAATTATGCCCCGATGGGTAATTGACACACCTTTTGGAATTCCCGTAGAGCCGGATGTAAAAAAAACATAAGCCAGATCCGTATCTATATTTCGATCATAATAACTGTCTTCAAGTGATAATTCGCAAATACCCTCGGTATCAATATCAATTATACGATCTGCAGGTATACCGTTTTCTTCCAGTTTTTTTATACTATCACCCACAGAAACATACAGAATTGGATTAAGCTGGTCAATTATTCCCTGTACCTTGGCAAACGGAAAAGTAACATCGGTTGGAGTATAAAAATTCCCGGAATACAATATTCCCATAAATGCAACAATGCTATTATACGATTTGGGAACATAAACCATTATTGGGCTTTTAACCGCATCAGTTTTACCTTTTATCATGCCGGCAACTTTTAATGCCTTGCTTCGTAAATCTCCAAAGGTAATACTACCTGTCGAATCTTTGATAGCAATCTTGTTCTTATACTTTTTTGCTGATTCTTCCAAAAAACATAAAACGGTGTTTTTCATTTTCGCTCCTTTATAAGTCGGATACTATATTTTCACAAAAATCCAAGTCTCCTATTTCCATATATATGGATGACCATGTAAGACCCGCCCCAAAGCCGGATAAAATGCATTTCTTTAATCCTTGTCTCATAAACTCATTTGAAACATATGTTGTGATAACCGCAGGAATAGTTCCTGAATTGGAATTACCCAATTCCTGAGTTAAATTCATGGGTACTTTTTCCTCTGGCACACCCATTGCAGCAGAAAGTTTTTCAAGCATATATCGATTTGGTTGGTGAAATAGATACCAATCCACATCTTCCTTTGATATATTTGCACGCTTACAAATATCTTCTATTGCCGGCGGAAGCTCCTTTTGAACAAAATTGAAAACGGAAGATCCATCCATATCTATTTTTGAAAACGGAAGACTGCTGGTTTCTCGGTTTATCATTTGAGGAGTCATCGGGCTCCTTAATCCACCATGTCGTATGATCAACGCCTCTCTCTGACTTCCATCATTGAAAAAGCTGCAAAAGATCCTTCCCGCTCTGTCAGAGTTCTCTATAACGGTAATGTTGGCAATGTCTCCCCCAAAATTCGGATGTTCAAGCTTCCTTCCTGCCCCAAACGGGCATCGATTTAAATTGTCTCCGGTACACAAAATGACCTTTCGTCCATCCTGTATCTTGTCTAACAACATGAACGACTCAATCAGTCCAACAGTAAATCCACTGCAGGCCTGTGGAATATCGATGCAGAAAACGTCCGTTCCCAACCCTAGTTCGCCCTGTATGATCTGACTGACAGTCGGAATAATGTGATCCTGTGACAATGTAACTACAACAATCGCTCCAATATCTTCTTTTTTTAACCGACCTGAATCAATTAATTTATTCAATCCAAATAACAGCATATCAGACACCGTTGTCGTTGCCTTAGTGCGTCTTCTTGCCCCATATCCGATTATTTTCTTTAAGCGGATTGTTTTTTTATTATTCGGATCCTCTATTTCATCTTCCATGTAAAATGTTTTTTCAGGAAGAACAGACAAAATGCCCGTAATCTTTTTATTCTCAAATTCAAAGTACATACATCCACCTAATCGAAGAGATCAAAAATGTCTTTAACCGTTTTTAATTTCACAATATCGTCAGCATGCATAAAAACTCCTTTTCTTTCCTGTATCTCTGCAATTATGGAAAGAACTGCGACTGAATCCCAGCTTTCGAAATCTTCAAGCAATGCATCCTCTAAAACTTCGTCCTCTTCTACTTCCAAAATTTCTGCCAGCACTTCACATTTTTCCTGTTTACTCATGTATTCCTCCTATTTTTGTTTTATTATATAGATTCAATTGGAAATACAGCATCCGATGATATTTTTATTATCGCTGTATTCCAAGACAATCCTATTCCAAATCCGCACAAGAAAAGTGTAATACTTTTCTTTCTGCTAAATTCAGATATATTACTGCATATACTTATGGGAATCGATGAACTTGATGTATTCCCATATTCTTCATAAGAAATCAAAACCTTATCCATGGGAATCTTACATTCATAAGCAATCCCTTCTACAGACATCTTTTGAGATTGATGAAAAACATAATAGTCAATATCCGAATCTTCAATTTCAAATTTGGACATTGTCTCCTTTATGGCATCACAAACGTCATTCATCGAAAAAAGCAAGACCGCATTTCCGTCCATAACAGTTTTCCCGCCTTTTGTGATGTAAAGCAGATCATATCGACTTCCATCGGTAAATTGCGAATATCTTATCCCTTCAGATGCCTTGTCAATCTCTATTGCTGTAGCAGTTACACCGCATCCAAACAAAAGAGCGTCTTTGCCAACTTCCTTATCTTTTGGTATGTCCCATATTGCATCACCTGTTATAAGAAGTCCTTTTCCACCGGTATTTTTTATAAGCGACCCAACTATCTCCAATCCACTTATATAACCTGCGCAACCAAGGTTGACATCAAATGCAAAACAATCCGTGCCGATTTTCAACTCTTTTTGTATGATCATTGCCGTAGACGGAGCTGACAATTCCGGAGTCTGTGTGACAAAAACAAGAACTCTTATATCATTTCTGTCCCACAACAAATTATTGATAATATTATTTGCCGCAACTGTTGCCAGTTGAGATATGGTCTGTTTCTCCTCCAGAACATGCCTTTGCCTTATTCCGGTAAGTTTGACCTGTTTCTTTGTTTTACGGTCCTCAATTCCCTCTATATAATCGTAATTATCAAAGATCATCTTCGGCACAACAGATTCGATACCCGAAATCTTTATACCTTCATATCTGCCAAACATAAGCCACCTCTCTATCCGATTCCTTTATATCCGGCCCCGAGAGTGATTGAAGTTCCTGTAATATACGAACTATTTTCGGATAAAAGGAAAAGAATACTCTCTATCACCTGTGATATCGGAATAGCGCCATAATTCTGCTTTTCTTTTACAGAATCAAGCTCTTCCTCTGTCCACTCAGCATCATCTGATGCCATCCTGGACTGAACTATTGCCGGCATAACTGTATTGATCCGTATCTTTCTTTTTGCAAATTCCTTAGACAAAGATACCACCTGCACATTCATTGCAGCTTTGCTCATTGCATATGCAGACAATCCTGCTTCCTTTAATTCGGCAGCATAAGATGAAATGCCGACAATGGATGAGCACGAATTACTTATTTTTACACTTTGAAACTGTCTGCACATCTCATAAAAGCCAAATACATTCGTTTTGAATACCTCTTCTATTTCACCGGAACGCATAACCTTAATAGGTTTTACAGGACATATTCCCGCACAATAAACCATTCCATCGAGCTTAATATCTTTATTTTTTATAGTTTCAAAAAGCCGATTGATTGAATCATTGTCACATACATCACACTGAATCATCAGATGATCCGAATCAATAAGCTTACTTACCTCTTCCAATTTTTCAATTCTTCTGGCGCATCCAATCACATAAGTATCTCTTTGTCCCGCAAGCCGAATTAACAGTTCTTTTCCTATTCCCGAAGATGCACCTACTATCAAAATATACTTCTTTTCCATTTTTACCTGTCTCCTAACAGGGTCTGTCCTGGTCGCCGTCCCCCCTAAACAGTTTCAATCCCTCAAATGATGGTTCAAACATATATATATTCACATTCTTTTTTTCGTAAGGTCTGAAATAATTGGGGATAACATTTTCTGTCATATCATCACAAGGCAGAAACCCTCCTGCAAGATACAACTCAGTATTTATTCCGTATGAATAAACATCTATAAACTCATATTCACGCTCTACCATAATTTGATCCAGAAACTGTGCCATTATGGTTATTTTTTGTTCGTCGCCGTAATAATCTATGAGCTTCCATGATTTATGTCCATCATATTCTTCTTCGCGAGTTACGATTACAGCCTTCTCGGTTTTGACATTTCCCTGAATACACCATAATTCATATTTAAACAACGGATGATCAAAATATCTGTGCTTTATATATTCATAATTTTTTCTGAAAACTGCATTTTCCAAAATTGATTCCGGAATAGTTTTTTTAAAATCATCCATATTCTTTATAGGAAAAAAATTATCCGAAGAATGAACTATCGGAGGAATAGTATGATCTTTTATATCTGCAATATGATACTCCTCCAAACTGTTTAGCCGGTAATAGTGGTCCATGCATATTACTTTTTTACCACGAATCCTTGCCAGCTCTATCGCTTTTTTCCTAAGGCCCGCACCGCCGAGATAGCGCATCGAAGTATTGGTTTTGAGATATTCTACCATTTTCTGTCCCAAAAACATCGGCGACCCTTTTCTGACTCTCCATATAGTTTCAAAACAATCCGGACAATCGTCTGAAGTATATGGCATATACCCATATATTCCATATATATCCCCATTATCATCTGAAGCTATTATAAACGTCACCTTATCATCTTTTAGGAAACTCCATTCAAAAAAGGCTCTGTCAACTGCCAGCTTGTCAGATTTACGCCAATGAACATCTATAAAATTCATAATTCCGGGGATGTCATTTTTTGTCGCATGTCGAATTATAATCATTAGGTTGCCCACGCTATTCAATATATGTAACTACATCCGTTTTCTTAGCAAGCATAACTCCATCATTTTCAGCATAGCCAAGTGCCACCATGCTCCATATAGTGTGATTTTCCGGAACTCCATATTCATTCAGAAGACTTTTTATCGGTTCCTTGTCTCGGAGTGTCATAAGCGGATTCAACCATACTGAACCTATGCCATATGAGTATGCTGCCAGCATTATATTCTCTGTGGCTACAGATGCATCCTGACACCCGTATGGGTTGCGAGTATCATTGGAAACCAAAATCAATGCAGCCGGGTTTTCAAATCCATAGCACTGAACATTATTATTTCTTGCTGTTTCAATTGTTTTTTCTTTTATGCGAAGAATCTGTTCTTGATTCGAGATAACCGTAAAATGCCATGACTGCATATTGTGCCCCGAAGGAGCATACATTCCGGCCTGCACCAGCATTTGCAATGTATTTCTATCTATTTTATCGTCCTTGAATCTCCGAATGCTTCTTCTGCCCATAATAGTCTGAATGACCGGATTCATTAACGATTCTTTTCCATGCTCCTCCCATTTTTTTCTAAGTGCTTTCCTATCGAGTTTTTTCATATTATTTCTTGGAAGTGCCTGGATTGGAACAAATTTCGCAGGTATTTTGAATTGTTCCAGCCTATCTGAAAGAAAAATCTTTAATTCGTCTTCAGAATAGCCGGCGTCATTAGGAACAACAAACAGCACGGCCATCTGTCCACTGACACCATCGGGATCGTTGACGCCTATGCATGCGCATTCTTTAACATGCTCATTATCGTTTGCTGCGTTTTCCACCTCTATGGGGGACACCTTTTCGCCGCAGACATTTATGATATCATCGGCCCGGCCGAGCATGTAAATATATCCCTCATCGTCCGTATAAACAAGATCATTGGTCACGAGCCATCCGTCAACCAGCGTTTGAGCTGTCAATTCCGGCATATCCCAGTAACCGGCCATCTGCATCGCACCCCGAAGGGCCATCCTGCCATAGTGCTCAATTCCGGTACCTTTAACATCGGAATTATCCTCATTCAGAATCTTTACATCAATGCCCTCCAGTGGCTTCCCTATGGAATCGATCTTTTCGGGGTGTCCGGAAATATTCAAAAACAATGCACCGCCGCTTTCCGTTGATCCCCATGTGTTATGAAGTTCAACATTGGGCAGTAATTCCGGAATCCTTTTTCTTAATCTCTTTTCAAGCGATCCGGCGCTGATTTCGATATACCTGAGCCTTCCGAGTATTTCCGCGGCCCTGTCCTGCATCTGTCCTAAAATAACGTCCATGGAAGCGGAAACTGCCGCCAGTCCGGTGCAATGATGTGTTTCAATGTTGTTTTCAATCTCCTTGGCAAACGAAAAACCGTTTTGGAGAACCAGCGTCGCTCCTACAAAAAACGTGGATCTCATTACTCTTACACCAAAGGAATGGTTTAACGGTAACGGAAGGAGGATCACATCACTCTCCCTCATCCCGATACCGTTTACGGTGTTGTTCATATTGGCAAGAATACACCCCACAGTCAGCTTTGCGCCCTTGGGCTGTCCTGTGGTGCCTGTGGTAAACAAAAGCTCAATAAGATCACTCTTTTGAAGGTTTTCTTTTTGGGCAAATTCCGCATATGTATCAAGCTTATAGAGCATTTTGAGAGAAACAACCCGGGTTTCGTCGCCGCATTTCTGTGTATCGCTCAGCATGGCAACCGGATGAACCAGATCCGCAATCCTCTTTATCGTTTCCGGCTTGGCGCTCTTATCTACGGGCACGGTAACTGCTCCAAGATATTGGATTGCCAGAAAAGCAACAACAAACTCCGGTTTGGATAACGCCGTAAGGATAACCCGCTCTCCCTTCTTTACTCCGATACCGGCAAGACAGGTTGCGCAATTCTTTATCTTTGCCGCAAGCTCTCCGTATGTCAGAATTTCATTCCTAAATGCCAGGGCTTTCTTTTCGTTATTATGCTCTGCGTTATGCAATACCGCATCTACAAGGGTTTGGCACATATTTTCCTCTCTTTAGCTCAATCTAGAAATCATATTGACCATTGCATCAACCGAATTGAAATTTTCCGGTACTATTTCTTCATATGGTATTATCAGTCCAAATTCCATCGAAATGGCAGATATTATCCCGACTATGGTAAGGGAATCAAGTATGGAATCATCTACCAGATCGGCATCGGTAAGAAAATCAATCTGCGGATACTGTTCTCCCAGCACTTTTAAAAGTCTCTCTTTCAAATCACACCTCCTGAATTACCTCTATCTTTTTTATATATTCGTCGTATATGCTCTCTACCCTCCCCCCGAGATTTATGTGAAGATTTATCGAAGCGGCGTTCGAGGAGGAAACATTGCCGCAATACTGCCTGCATTCATATGCGTTGCCACACTCCATCTGCTTTAACATGCCGTTATAAATCCCCCAGGCTGCCATTTTACCTCTCATATCGTTTTTTGTGACACCCAGGATATTCTCTCCGGTTCCGTCCGCCTTAAGCTCAAGAACCGTAAATCCCAGAAGTTCGGACGTATCCGGCACCTTGGTTTCAAAAATCCGGATGTTTCGTTTGGAAAATCCGTCAAAATAGCCTTTTAATGACTTGCTTGCCAGCTCCATATCGTACTGTTCATCCAAATGAAACCGTCTGTCATGTTTGTATACCCTGCACGCCAGATCATACATTGCAGTGTCCAATGAATCCGTCACGGATATGGGCATATCTATGAGCTTTTGAGAAATCGCCTCTCGGTGTGCTTTGGTATTGTTGGGATCAATCCTCATCCTGAGGATCCTATCATGAAATCTGAATCCGCATGCCTCTATTTCGGCCCTTTGCGGATCATGACAATCTCTTCTCAAAATAACATAGGTAGTTTTTGTGTAATTTATTTTCTCCGGATAATCCTCACCGCAGTCATATATGTCAATATTGTAATCTTCGCATACTATTTCCAGCATATGTCTCACTCCGGTTTTCCCAATTTAATGCTCTTTAAGCAGATCTTTTAATTGCAGACGGTCGATCTTTCCGTTTTTGTTATAAGGAAAAGCGGCTATTCTCACCACAAGCCCCGGCATCATATAGTCCGGAAGCTTGCCTGCCAGCGTACTGTTTATTACCTTTAAATCCGTTTCCTTTCCCTTGTAAAACAGTACAATCCTCTTTTTATCCTCATCATAAATACATGCCCTGGTATCGATACCGTCTATTGAATCAAGCGCCGTTTCTATCTCGCCAAGCTCTATGCGATGCCCCATGTGCTTTATCTGAAAATCTTTGCGTCCGACATACATCAGTTCGCCGCGGGAATTGTATCTGACCAGATCTCCGGTTCTGTAAACAGGATCGTTGTAACGGTCATTCAGCGGATTTTGCACGATCGAGGCCTTTGTTTTGTCGCGATCATTGTAATATCCCATGGTTACACTGCAGCCCCTGATGCACAATTCCCCTGTCTCGTCACCCTGCACCGGTTTGTTGTCTTCATTCAAAACAAGGATCCCGGTATTTTCGCAGGGATAACCAATGGGAAGAGCTTCATCGTCCGAAAAATCCCTGTCTACAATATAGTATGTGCTTGCATCCACAGTCTCACAGGGCCCGTACAGGTTTGCAAACATCGCATTCGGAACGGCCCTTCTCCAAATATTCAGCTGTTTGTTCGGCATCACCTCACCGCAAAACAAAATCCGCGTCAAATATAAGGGCTTTATTCTTTCAAACGTCCTTAGATTTGCGATTATGCATAGAGCCGAGGGAACCCAGAAGATGATACTGATGCGATTGTCATTAAGATATTCCACAAGCTTAACCGGAAACATAAACAACGAATGCGGAACGATATAATTTGTACAGCCGTTTTTGAGGGTACAGAACAAATCGCCTATGGAAAGATCAAAATAAAACGGGGACTGATTGGCAAAGCGATCCTCGGCCGTTATATTGAACTTTTCAGTCATCCAGTCCGTAAAATCAATGATTCCCCTGTGATTTACTGTGACTCCTTTGGGAATACCCGTTGATCCGCTGGTAAAAAGAACATATACCGGATCTATGTCCAGTATCTGCGATTGAATAGTATTAAGAATGGAATTGTCGATATCTTCAGTCAATAACCCGTCATATTGGAAAATAACCGAATTTCCTTTGACGCTTTCCGCAATATCCCTGTGCTCACTATCTGTAATGATAGCCACGGGATTCAGTGTTTTTGCTATGCTGTTAAGCCTGTCAAAGGGCATTGCGGTATCAACCGGAGTATAGAAATTACCGCTGTACACCACGCCCATGAAGCAGACAATATTGCGAACGCTCTTGTCCATTATGATCATAACCGGTGAACGCATTACATTTAATCGGGACAGCGCAGTCCCGATTCTTCTAGCGGTTAAATCCAATTCGGAAAACGAAATCGTTTCGTTTGAATCTACGTACGCTTCCTTATCAGGGTATTCTCTTACAGTCCTTTGTAAGTATTCCAAAACATTCCTTGTCATTTTCCCTCCAAGGGTATCATGAATTCGTCTCCATGCCCTGGAAAAACATAGCGTCCTTTAATCAGCGAGTCCAGGATTGGGCGTGAATATTCTTCATATACATTTCTTTTTCCTCCGGGCAGCGACAAAACCGGATCTCCATTGTCTGCTATCGAGTCGCCGGCAAACAGATACATATCGTCCATCAGAATGCACATACTGTCATCCGAATGACCCGGAGTAAAAATAAATCTGATTTCGTGATTCTTCCATGCAAACACTTCTCTGTCGGAAAAATAATAATCCGCCGATGTTTCGTATTCCGGAACGACTATCCTCGGCGATGATTCCGGCGCCTTCTTTCGGCGCATTTCATTTATCATTGTTCCGAATGCGGAAAGATTCTTTCTGCAATCACTTAGGATATCCCTAGATCTTTCCGATGCTCCTATCCTTACACTGAAGGCTTTCTGCAATTCGGGAATACCCAAAATGTGATCATAGTGTCCATGGGTAAGAAGCACCAAAACATCCGAAACACCTTTTTCCTTCAGGTACGGAACCAGTTCGTCTTCAAGCACCGCATCGATCAGTAATGCTTCCCCGTCCTTTATTATGCAAAAGGTCCTTGCCCCGATAATGTAGGATTCAAAGATATTGATTTCCAAATCTTCCCGTAAAAAGGCCCGCATTTCTTCCTTCCCGACCGTCAATGTTGTACTGCTATTATTATATCGGCAGATACATAATTGATATTTAGCCTACAAAGGAATATTTCCATGCTTTTTTTGTACCGGCCCGTCTATTTTCTTGTCCTTGAGAGCCCTAAAGGAATCCGCCAGCTTGGCCCTTGTTTCCTCCGGCAGGATAACTTCATCGATGAATCCCCTTTTTGCCGCTATGTAAGGGTTCATATACTCGTTTTCGTACTCCTCTGTCAGCCTCCTTCTGTGATCTCCGTTATCCTTTTCTTCCTCGAGTTTGCGTCCGTACAAAATATCAACGGCACCCTCCGCTCCCAGCACAGCCGTCTGTGCGATAGGCCATGCAAAAACAACATCCGCACCCATTCCCTTGCTGTTCATGCAAATATATGCCCCTCCGACAGCCTTTCTTGTGATCAGGGTGATTTTGGGAACCGTTGCTTCCGCATATGCATACAGAAGCTTAGCGCCTCTTCGGATAATCCCACCGTGCTCCTGCCTGGTCCCGGGCAAGAATCCCGGAACATCCTCAAGAGTCAGAAGCGGAATATGGAAGCAATCGCAAAAGCGGATGAACCTTGCAGCCTTCTCAGAGGCCGCACAATCAAGTGAACCGCCCATATAGAAGGGCTGATTGGCGACTATGCCGATCACCTCACCGTCTATTCTGGCAAAGCCCACCAGAATATTTTTGGCGTAATCCTTCTGGACTTCAAAAAGCGAATCCCTGTCAACAAAGGTTTTTATCACCTTCGTTACATCGTATACCTTTCTCTGGTTATCGGGTACAATCTCCTCCAGCATGGCCGAATCGTCTGTCTTTATATGCCCTGCATCAAAGGGAGGATTCTCGTCCATATTCTGGGGAAGATAGCTAAGTAGCTTCTTTACTCCCTCAAGACATTCCTTTTCCTCCGCATATTTAAAGTGGACCACCCCGCTGATCTCTGCCTGAACCTTGGCGCCTCCAAGCTCGTCCGCACTTACATCCTCTCCCATAACGGATTTGACTACCTTGGGCCCGGTGATAAACATATGCCCTGTCTTTTCCGAGATGAAAATAAAATCCGAAAGTCCCGGAGCATAACATGCCCCGCCGGCACAGGGACCCATGATCACCGCAATCTGGGGGATCACGCCCGAAGCCATGGTGTTTCGGTAAAACATACTGCTGTATCCGTCAAGTGATGTGATGCCTTCCTCTATTCTGGCTCCGCCGCTGTCATATATGGCTATATAGGGCGCCTTCATTTTTAATGCCATATCCATGATATGGCATATTTTTTTGGAATGATACTCCCCCAGGGTTCCCCCCATTACGGTGAAATCCTCGGATGAAGCATATACGGTTCGACCGTTTACCTTTCCGTATCCGATTATCACGCCGTCTCCGGAAATGCATTTTTCGGCCATTCCGTAGGAGTCGCCCCGCGACTCCACAAGGCTTTGAATTTCCACGAAGCTCCCCTTGTCAAACAGCAGTTCAATGCGCTCTCTGGCAGTATATTTTCCCATTTCGTGCTGCCTTGAAATACGCTTTTCACCACCGCCCATTTTGGATGCTTTTCTTTTTGCTATCAGATCTTCCCGGTACTTGTCATTCCACATGGCAATATGCCTCCGCATGATTCATTTTGTCCTGTTTTAACGTTCTTGAAGATTTCTTTCCTAACGCTTATACTATATCATATATAGTATTTTTTATACACAGATATGCATAAAATAAGGAGATCATCATGGCAACCGCTTTTATCTTTCCGGGACAGGGCTCCCAGGCCCCCGGTATGGGCAGAGACCTGTACGAATCACTGTCTGAGGCACGCACAATTCTTGACAATGCTGCCGACATTCTTGATTTTGATATCAAAAAAATGATGTTTGAGGGTCCTGAAGAGGTCATTAATGACACACAATATTCCCAGCCCCTGATTTATACCTGCAACGCCATGTATCTGGCCAAGGCCGCTTCCATGGGCCTTAGCTTTGATTATGCGGCAGGGCACAGTCTGGGTGAATACAGCGCTTTATACGCATCTAATGTAATTTCTTTTTCCGAGGGACTTAAGCTTGTAAGAGAACGCGGCCTTGCAATGAGCAGGCAAAACGGCAAGGGAACCATGTCAGCGGTCGTCGGCCTTACGGAAGAGGTGCTTGCCCCCTATATTGAAAAAACAAAGGGCGAAGCGGTTATAGCCAATTATAATACGCCTACCCAGCTGGTCATTTCCGGCACCGAGTCCGCAATAGCCCTTATGGAAAGGGAGCTGTCCGGCAGGGATAGCGTTATTATCAAAAGATTAAATGTCAGTGCCGCCTTCCACAGCCCTCAAATGAAGGCTGCGGCAGAGATTTTCACCCCTTATATAGAGAAAACCGAGTTTAATCCTCCCTGCTGTCCGGTTGTATCCAACGTAACCGCGCTTCCGACAACAGACGTGGATGAGATTCGAAATAATCTCATCAGACAGATTGAGGGTCAGGTTAAATGGTATGACAGTATTCTTAATATGACGTCCGCCGGAGTGGACGAATTTTATGAAATAGGCTACGGAAAAGTATTGAGAGGTATGAACAGAAGGATCAGTGGAGCAGCTAAGTGTCTGGGTATATAGGAGGTTATCATGCAAGCAATCATTCTTGCCGCCGGAATGGGAAGGCGCCTTAAAAGTCTTACCAAAAATAACACAAAATGTATGGTTAAGGTAAATGGAAAAACCCTTATTGAGCGAATGCTGGGCCAGATTGAAAAATATGATATCAACAAGATAATCATAGTGATCGGCTATCAGGGGGACAAGCTTAAGGATTTCATTTCAACATTGAACGTACGTATCCCCATTGAATACGTTGTAAATCCGATATACGACAAGACCAATAACATATATTCTCTTTTTCTTGCGGCAAACCGGATGAAGGAGGACGACACCCTCCTCTTTGAGTCCGATCTGATATTTGAGGATTCGGTGTTGGAGGAGCTTATCTTTGATCCCAGGAAGAATCTTTCTCTCGTCGACAAGTACGAATCCTGGATGGACGGTACATGTCTTACTCTTTCTGCCGACGATTCGATCGAATCCTTCGTGCCCGGGAAGTTATTGAACTTTAACGATAAGGACAAATATTTTAAAACCGTAAATATCTACAAATTCAGCAGGGAATTTTCAGAGAACTACTACATTCCCTTCCTTGAAGCCTATCAATCCGCTCTCGGACAAAACGAATATTACGAACAGGTTCTTAAAGTTATAACCATGCTGGACAAGCCAGTTATCAAGGCCAAAAGGCTTAATTACGGACAGCGGTGGTACGAAATAGATGACATTCAGGACCTGGATATCGCCGAGTCCATTTTTGCTGCGGACGATGATAAAAAGGTCCTGCTTATGCAGGGCAGATACGGCGGATATTGGCGATACCCCAAAATGCTTGATTTCAGCTATCTTGTTAATCCGTTTTATCCGCCGGAGCAGATGAAAAACGAATTAAAAGCCAGCTTCGATCTTCTGTTAACGGAATATCCCTCCGGTATCAGGATAAACTCCCTCTTGGCGGCTAAAAATTTCGGAGTAAGGATTGATAACATAATCGTCGGCAACGGAGCTGCTGAGCTGATAAAAGTTTTGATGGAGGAGCTTGCGGGAAAGACAGGCTTCATCGTTCCCACCTTCGATGAATACAGAAACCGCTATCCTCTTGCCGATCGCGTTGAATTTATGCCCGATAATCCCGATTTTACATATAGGGTTGAGGATGTAAAATCCTTCTTTTGCGACAAAAGCATAAATAACCTTATAATCGTCAATCCCGACAATCCAAGCGGAAATTATATACCCCACAAGGAAATGCTGGACCTTATAGAATGGGCGGAATCAAATTCCATAAATCTGGTAGTTGATGAATCTTTTGCAGATTTTTCGGACGAAAAGAAAAATACCCTTGTAGATCAAAGGTATCTCGACAAATATAAGCATCTGTACATAGTTAAAAGTATTTCCAAATCCTATGGTGTTCCGGGGCTAAGGCTCGGAATTCTTGCTTCGGGAAACAGTTCCATGATAGATAAATGCAAAACCTCTGTTTCGATTTGGAACATAAATTCCTTTGCCGAATTCTTCATGCAGATCGAAGAAAAATACAAAAATGATTACGCAAAAGGACTCGAGCTTTTACGCTCCGAGCGTAAAAGATTCGAAAAGGAGCTGTCATCGATCGAAGGGATACGGGTGATCCCTTCCCAGGCCAACTACATAATGATCGAAGTAAAGGACGGAGCCTTCGCAAACGAGCTGCTCAAAAAGCTGCTCATTAAATACGATATTCTCATAAAAGACCTGTCACACAAGGCAAATGGCAGCGGATACATGCGTATCGCTATAAGAAGTACTGCAGACAACAATATTCTTTTAAATGCACTTCGTCAGGAGATGTCGAATTAAACAACCATAAATACACGATGTGTTACTTACAAGTCCACAATCTGATATACAAAAAGAGACTACAAACAGAATCTGTTTGTAGTCTCTTTCATTATTTGAATGAAATATAACTATCCCGACTTTATAACTATTACTCAATTGTAACAACACATGATGCCTTTGCACCTGTATCAAATACCAGGTAGAATGTCACGTCAGAATAACCAGCGCTCTTAAGTACAGCTAACTTGTCAGCAGGGATCGTTACCGTCTTAGCTTCAGAATCAATTACAAAGAAAGAACTATTCGCATCTTTTTCTGCTACACTCGCTGAAACGCTTGAATATCTGACTCCGGTAACACTTGTTGCCGCAGAAGTACCTGATCCAAGAGAATACGCCATTACGAGAGCTTCGGATGCATCACTTGTTGCTGTTGCAGGTGTAACAGCAGGAGCAACGTTTGCAGGTGTAGCTGTGGGATCTACCCAACTCCAGGTTACTGCAACTGTAGGAGCTGTTGTATCGGAAGCAATCTTCTTTCCGGTTGTAACTTCGCCTTCAAGCTGGAATTCGGAAGAACTCCAAGGAAGTGCTGTAGCAGCACTGTTGCCTTCGATTGCCTTATACTCATCAAGTGTCATAACACGGTATTCATATCCGGTCTTACCAGAGTTAACCGCAATCTTAAAGTTTCCGGGTGTACCATTGATGGTAACTTCCTTCGATGCAGCAGCACTGGTTGTAATAGCAACCGGGTCCTCTGCATCAACCTTAAGGCCAAGATACAAGGAAGCTTTATCTGCATCTGCAAGTGCGGTCTGGGCTACCAACGGAATATCTGTTGTTGCAGAAGAAGCTGTTACGGAAATCGTAAGTTTGATATTGTGGCTACTTCTGTTCTCAACCTTAAGCTTAGAGCTGGTATTAGCATAAACTATATTTTCTTTGTCGTCGCCTTCGCCGCCCTTTTTACCATTGTTAAAGTAAACATGCTTATCGCCTGACTTTGCAGGGAATTCCGCATTATCATATTTGCCACCGCTTGTCTCCTGAATAAGTCCTTCAGGGTCCATTGTGTAAGCAAAAGGTGTTGTTCCTTCAGCAATCGTAGGAAGAACAACATTTGTTGCCTTCTCTTCAACGTGTCCTTCTGAAGTGCCGGCACCTGATGATGATCCGGAATTGTCATCGGCAAACGCTGCCATTGAGCTTCCCAGAAGCATTGTGAGTGCCATTCCGATAGCTAAAACTTTCTTAAATTTACGCATATTTTTTCCTCCTGATTTTTGCGTTATTTTTCCGTCACTTCCTTGTGACGTTAGTTACTGTGTTAATTTTCCACGATAACCGTGATTCCTACGCGGAGAGTACTTACGGTTTTCTGGTTCTCGTCAACGAGATGATAAACCATTACGCAATCGTAAGTTCCTTTCTCCAAAGGTGTGTCAAGAGCTATGTTATCAAGCTTAGCTCCTCTTGGGATCACCGGAGACTCAAGAATAGGTGTTGTTTCGTCAGAAGCAAGGAATACATCAAAATACACGTCATTTGTGTTTTCTTCAAGATTCTCAACAAAAGCATCCTCGGAAACCGCATCTCCCTTCGAGAAATGCCACTGATTTGTCATTGATGCACTGTAGTAGCCGGGTTCAACATATTCAGCAAGTTCCATGCTGGCGATTATGTCCTCGACATTCTCTGATGTAACAACAACATTTCTCTGTTTTTCTTCCGGTTCTTCGCCACGCGAATTCAGTAAGTAGATTATTATACCGATCAAGCCTATGATTATAACCGCAGCTACAATACCGATAATCAATCCACCCATACCGGCTTTCGCCTGACTTTTCTTTCCCATTTTGTTCCACCTCGTAATAAAATGATTCGCGGATGCCTTCATCCACTTCAGATCCAGACGATCAATCGCGATTTTAATCGTCCGATCCGCTCCATGCATTGCCGTCGCCGGCGCCCTTTCGCTGAATGATTACGAAAGATTTTGGCGATCATCGGCTTCATACCTTTGAAACCATTGATAAAATATATATCGGAGAAACGGATAGAAAAAATAACAGTCTTCTGTAAATTTCTCCTATTGGATCACCCTTAACCTATAAATATCCGGCTCTGCAACATCATAGTGTGATAATACGCAAAGGATATTTGCATTTTATTAACAAATGCCCTTCAGCAGCAAAGCTCTGCGGATTCGGTCGTTTTTGATGATCATTCGGTCGAAAATGACTGTTTTAAGGGTTTATTACCCTGAATGATCCGATCTTCCACGATACAAATTTTATCCTCAAACGAAACTAATATCCCGTCCGGTTGATATTCTTATCGGCCGATTTTTGTTAGTCCATTAGTCCCAAAAACACAATTTGCTTATTCGGTCATTTTATTTGTTTATTCGGTCGGAAACGTCGTCAGAAGTGCCCGGATCCCGCTTTTTCGTTAACTGCTCATTAATCCTCTCGATCCTTTTCCGCATAAAGAAATAGTTCCATCCCCATATAAGCATGTAACATGCCACAAATATTATTATCATGATAATAAAATCCATCGGATTGCTTGGTGACCACCAATGAAGAAATAATCCGACCGCAAGGTAAGAAAGGACTGTGGTTGAAAAGTGTACCGAAAAAGCTTTTAATGCACTCCAGCTCTCAATTCGGTAAACAACACAGCCACCGATTCCTACGATACCGTAAATGCCGGATAATAAGACCTCTAATGTAAAGGCGGTGAGTTCGTTTCCTATAAGATCCACAAACTCAGGTACGCAATAATGTACCATTCCGTCGTTGTAAGAAAATGTAGTCGTATAGACCGTGATCATAACGCCCACAAAAGCCCCGACAAAGAATCCCAGTATCGCTTTCTGCCTAAACTCCTTCTTTAAATTCATTTCTTCCCCCCGTACCTTTCAATGTGTTTCCTGACTTCCTTTATCTTTCGTCTGGAAACATATGACACATCACCGTTTATCAGTTCGATCGATACCGTTCCGGAAAAACTCAGATCCAGTTGTCTGATCTTCCCGATATTGACGATCTCAGATTGAGATACCCTGCAAAAATCATTTGGATCCATCCTCTCTTCGATCTCCTTTAAACTGCCCTTTGCCGTGTAAGTACAGTTTTCGGTATCGAATACCACCTTTCTGCCTTCCGTCCTTATGCGAAAAATGTCGTCTATCTGAACCAATTTGACTTCTTTTCCCGAATATCCGGACAGCACGTGTGTATGATCGTCAAAAACGCCTTCTACTGCCTTCAGAAGTTCCTCAATCTTTTCACAGTCTTCAGGCGCTTCGATGGTTATCCTCGGTATTATGTTGTTTTTGCTTGTAACAACCTCTATGGTATATTTCTCGTCCACAGATCCGCCAACTCCTATTTTTTTGCGACCAAAAATGCAGCCCACTGCACTTTTTCCATGGATTTTGGAGACTATTTTACACTTTTCCCAATTCTTTCTCCGCCATCTCCAGCGCAGCATTGATTACCGCATCCATATCATAGTACTTGTACTCGCCAAGCCTTCCGCCGAAGATCACTTTCTCTTCCTTGTCCGCAAGGGCCTTGTACTGCTTAAAGAGGTTCTCGTTCTTCTCGTTGTTGACGGGATAGTAGGGCTCGTCACCGGGCTTCCATTCGGAGCTGTACTCACGGCTGATGACAGTCTTTTTAAGATCGTTGCCCGCATCGTCCTTGCCGAACTCAAACCACTTATGCTCGATGATCCTGGTCCAGGGAGTTTCGGCGTCTGTGTAGTTTACGGCCGCATTACCCTGGAAGTTGGGCTTGTCAAGAAGCTCCGTCTCAAAGCGCACGGAACGATACTCAAGGTAGCCGAGCTTGTAATCAAAATACGCATCTATCGGGCCCGTATAAACAACACGTTTCGCAAGTGCATCGAGTTCTTCTTTCTGATCGAAGTAATCCACTCCGAGGCGGACCTCAATGCCATCAAGAAGGTTTGCAACCATCTTGGTATAACCGCCCATGGGAATTCCCTGATAGAGAGCGTTGAAGTAGTTATTATCGAATGTTAAACGAACCGGAAGGCGCTTGATGATAAATGCCGGAAGTTCGTTACAGGGACGGCCCCACTGCTTCTGGGTATAGCCCTTTATGAGCTTCTCATAGATGTCGGTACCCACAAGGGAGATTGCCTGCTCCTCAAGGTTCTTGGGCTCGGTTATGCCTGCTGCCGCTTTTTGTTCCTCTATCTTTGCAGCGGCTTCTTCGGGAGTGATGACACCCCACATCTTATTGAAGGTGTACATATTAAAGGGAAGGGAATAAAGCTCGCCCTTATAATTTGCCACCGGTGAATTGGTGAAACGATTGAACTCGGCAAAACGGGTTATATAATCCCATACCTTTTTGTTGTTCGTATGGAAAATGTGAGCGCCGTACTTGTGAACGTGGATCCCCTCCACATCCTCGGTATAAACGTTTCCGGCGATATTGGGCCGCTTGTCTATAACAAGAACGGACTTGCCCGCTTCCTTTGCCTGTCTGGCAAAAACCGCTCCGTACAGTCCGGAGCCGACTACAAGATAATCATACATTTTTTGCATCCCCTGTTCTTTTTATTCTTTTATTTTTCTACGTTCTCATAACGTATCACTGTTCTGATTTTATCGCAGGTGCACTTATAAAATCAACTTTGGGCTATCAATTCTTCCGGCGAGCAGTACAGCTCTTTACTCAAACGCAATATACTGTCCGCACGGGCATGTGCGATGTCTTTCTGTCCTTGCTCATATTGCTGAATGGTCCTTAACGGAATCCCGCTTCTTTCGGCAAGTTCTCTCTGGCTTAATCCCGCATAGGCTCTCAGCCGCTTGAGTGCAGATTCCGCCTGCCCTGCACCTCTGATCATCTCTATTCTTTCAACAAACTGCTCAATATCCATTTCGTGGCAGACTGCATACAGCTTTTCAACTTCTGATATATCTACCATCTCATTTATCTTTTTAAATGATAATCCGCTATACCATTGATAATATGCAAGCGCCCATCCGATCCAGTATTCTTTAGACCGCCCATGATTTTCGTAGGAAATCTTCACCTCGATTTCAGGATAACTGTCCGAAAGGATCGTATAAGCCAGTTCCCTTCCGGATTTTCCCGCAACGGTCCCGGAATCACCTCTGGAAAAGGCCGAAGAGATCTCGGAATTCAAAAACATTGAGTAAAAGCGTTTCAATTCTATCCCATAAACGTTGACAACACAGTCTATCATGGAAGCAAGCGTGATCTGTGCCTTGCCAAGCAGATTTCTATCGTATGCGTGCATCATCGCTCTTGATCCCCTCCTCCACTATTTTCATCATATAAATCTCTCCGGGACGCCATGGCCGACGTCTGATCTCTGCATAAGATTCTCTGGCAATTCTGTCCCGCTTTTCTTTTCCCGGATACCAGATATCACTTTTTGCATCTATTGCATCAACAAACTTGATCCTTTCAAAAGCCTTTTTGCTTTTCAAAACGACTTGCTTACCCAGTTCTCCCAATTCCATAGCTTTTGAAAGTGTATCAAGAGAGATTACATTGTTTAAGAAATCCTGCGCAAAGGAAAAATAACTGTCATCGGCACGATACCCGATTATGACGTCTTTATCTGCATAGTCGGTTGAAAAATTGGCTCGCAGATATCTAAGTGCTTCATTACCAAAATCAGACTGAATGTCAAATGTCCGGTTTTCCACAAGTATTTCAAGCCAGTGCAACACCGTAAACTCGCCGGAAGACAGGTCCAATATCTCAAGACCTTTTGTCTCAAGCTCGTATTTGTTTACAAAACCGTCTTTTCCGAATGAAACAGCCCATTCCATTGCCAGCTCTTCGGATTCAGTACAATAGAATCCCTGTCCATAATCATTATTCTTTTTGCCATATCCGTATTTAGGCTTTTCAACTATTCTTACGGAACCGTGATTTAACTTGAGTTTCATGGTGTATACTCCTTTGGGAGTATAGTACTCCTTGAGGAGTACTTGTGTCAATAAAAAGAAAATTCCCCCGCGGAACGCTCAGTTCCGAGGGGGAGGTATCATGTCATTTCTTTATGATCACTTTTTCTTTTTTCTGAGTGCAAGTGCACCGGCACCGGCTACTGCTGCGCCGCAGCCTATGAGGGCTGCGATGGGTCCGCTCTTGCTGCCGGATTCTTTGGTTTCTTCGGTGATCTCCGTGGTCTTTCCGACTCTTGAAGCATCTTCCTTAACAAGAACAAGGGCTGAAACAGGAGCAACCTTGGCGGTTCCTTCTACGCTGTAGAGGGCGGTGTTGCCTGCCTTTTCACCGTCGATATATGCGTTCCAGTTGCCTTCGGGAAGAGCGATGTTTTGTTCTTCCTCGCTTGCGTTGTAGAGGATATACATTTCCTCTGCGGGTTCGCCGTCAACTCCGCCGGTAATGTCGAAGCCCACTACATGGGATTCAAGGCCGGTGAGTTCGGTAATGTGAGAATTTACTTCCTCGGCGGTGGTAAGTCTTAATACGCCGTGAGCCTTTCTGAAGGCGATAAGGCCTTTGTAATACTCAAATACCGCTGCATACTTGGAATCCTCAAGGCTTGACCAGTCGATAAGGTTAACGTCGTCGCCTGCGTTGTAGCTGTTTGAATTGTAGGTTCCGTCGCTGTTTGTTTTTGTACGGAGCATCTCTTCTCCCGCCTGCATGAAAGGAGTTCCCTCTGCAAGGATGTAAACGGAAGCGGCGAGATTGTTCATCTTAATGATCTCTTCGTCGGAAGCATCGCTTCTTGAAAGCCTTAATCTGTCGTAGAGTGTGTTATTGTCGTGACAGGAAGCATAGTTGATTGTCTGAGTGGGGTTGATACACCAGTTATCAAGACCCTTGAAGCATCTGGTGATCTTTGACTCAAAGCCCGAAGCTCCGGAAACAAAGCCTGCGCCCGTATCAAAAACACTTCCCTTAAGTCCGTCGCGGATTGTGTCGTTAAAGTATGAGAAGTCGGGTGTTTCTTCCGAATTCACCTGTGTTGCCAGTGTCACATCGTCCTTGGTAACAAGGGTGGTAAGGGACCAACCCTCGCCGTAGAAGATAACATCGGGGTGAGTCTCGTGAACGGTTGTAACGATCTCATTGATGGTATCCGTGTCCATAAGTCCCACAAGGTCAAATCTGAAGCCGTCGATGTGATACTCGTCAGCCCAGTAATTTACCGAATCAACAATGTACTTCTTGACCATGCTTCTTTCCGTAGCGGTATCGTTTCCGCAGCCGGATCCGCTTGAATAGGAACCCTCTTCCGTAATTCTGGAAAAATAACCCGGAACGAGCTGATTAAAGCAGAAATCCTTCGCGCTGAATACGTGATTGTAAACAACGTCCATAACAACTGAAATGCCGTTATCGTGAAGACCCTTGACCATCTGCTTCATTTCGGAAACACGGACCTCTCCGTTATAAGGATCCGTTGAGTAGGTTCCTTCGGGGATGTTGTAATTCTGAGGGTCGTAACCCCAGTTATATACGCCGTTTGCTTTTGTTGTTTCGTCAAGAGAACCGAAATCGTACATGGGAAGGATGTGAAGATGTGTCACACCCAATTCCTTTATGTGATCAAGACCGGTCTTAATGCCTGAAGCCGTTGTTGTTCCTGTCTCGCATACACCGAGGAATTTACCCTGGTTTGTGATACCGTTGTCGGGACCCACAGTGAAGTCTCTTACATGTGTCTCATATATGATCGCATCGGTAATACCAAGATCCGCGTTGGGATTTGTGTCCTTATCCCAGCCTTCGGGATCGGTGGAGTCAAGGTCAAGAACCATTGAACGCTTACCGTTTGCTCCCGAAGATCTTGCATATGGATCCATCACGGTGCTTGTTTTTCCATCGATGGTAACTGCGTATGTGTAATATGTTCCGTTAAGATCGCCGTTTACCTCACATACCCATGTACCGTTAACGTCGGGAGTCATCTCAACTTCCTCGATAAGGTCGTTCTGAGCTGCGGTTCCGGATTCGAATCTCTTAATGGACATTTTCTCAGCAGTGGGAGCCCATACACGGAAGCTTGTTTTTTCCTTCGTGTATGTGTAGCCCAGGTCGTCGCCGGTATATGTATACTTGTTTTCAAATTCCTCAGTTGAATAAATGATGGGCATATTTATGTTGTAGGCAGTGTCACCGTAAGTAACACTGTAGCTCTTTGCCCCGTCAAGCTCTTCGGATAAAGTCAGCATGTAAACATTGTCTCCCTTATATGTTACTTCCGAAATTCCGATCTCACCGGCCCTTCCGGAAACCGTAAATGCAGTTTCATAATCCTCAAGTTCAGCAGTCATTGTAACAAGAACACTTCCCGCGCCGTCGTACTTAGCGGTCTTGAGCTTTATTCCTATGACAACATCGTCGCCGTATTCCTTGGTATATCCTTCAACGCCGGACTCCACATAAACATGCACCGTTCCGGTCACAACCTCGGAAATATCTATAAACTGGTCCATATCGATGTCCTTGGTCCAGTCCTGTGTACGCACGATGAAACCGATGCTCATTGTTCCGGGCGTAACATCCATGGTAGCAACCATTTCGCCGCCTTCATCGGAAAATGCGTATCCTGCGCCGTCCTTGCCCTGTTCCCAAAGCCATACGTCCCAGCCGTCATATGCTTCGTCTGCCCTGTGATAGTGCACCTTAAGCACCGGACCGCCTTCTGCTTCTGCCTTAACCGGAAAAACAAAAAGACTGAACACGCTTGCCAGTACCATGACCAAAGCCATCAGAAACGAATTGATCCTTCTCTGCATAAAAACCTCCCTTTACGAAAATTTACGAAATTTTACAATTGTATGGTAGCAGATATTTGATAATTTTTCAATATCAGTTCTTAGAAAACAATTTGGAGATAATAAAGTCTGTGAATCTCTTCTCAACAATATAAAACAGAATTCCCGCTATGCAGCAATTGAGAATATTGAATACTAAAAGAAGCGGTCTTGAAGGAATATACACCGCCATATCGTTTACGAAGTTATAGTAGATCATCTGAACAAGAAAGATGTTAAAAGATGCCTTTCCCGCAAGCTCAAGAGGCCCAAAGCCCTTGTGACATTTTCCGATGAGAATACAGAGGATCGGAATGATGTAGAGGCAGGTGAGCATGGAAGTAGTGCGCCACATTGTGAAGATGTGAGGCTCATAATCTGTATAGGAAAAAAGGAATATGAACACAATTCCGAGGAGCAGCGAACATACACCCGTTATCTTTCCGACGGGAGATTTGAAGAAATCGGGCTCAAGTGCAAAGAAGGTGCCTGCAGCAACAACAAACAGATATCTGAAGAACAACAGTCTATACGTATAGTCGCTCATTCCGCCAAGATTTGCAGCCGCTTCAAAGATCACATTTGCTATAAAGCATCCTGCCAGTCCCACTGCTCGGAACTTCTTAATGACAAGATAAATAATGGGAAAAACAATAACCAACTGGATCATGACGGGAAAATAGTAGCTTCCCTGTCCCTTTCCGCCGGTAAGCCAGTCGAGGCAGAAGGCCCTGAGACCGTAGGTGATGACATTCACCAGATAGACTTTGAAGATACGAAAAACGATCCACTCGGCTATGAATGCGATGGTAAACGGAATGACAAATCGAAGGAGTCTTTTTAAAACTCCTTTGATCGCATACATTTCGCCCAGCTTTTCAAATCCCTTCTTCTTAAAGGACAATGCCGAAACGTATCCCGAAATGAACATAAAACAAGGAACCGCCATAGTTACCCAGAATGGAAAAAGAAACCGGTTTGTTTCACCGGTTTCATATGGGAAATGCAGCATTATGACAAAGATGATGAAGATGCCCTTAAGGGTATCCACAAAGCGGTTTCTTTCGCTCATCAGTCTACTTCAGCCTCGTTTTCTTCTTCCTTTGAAGTCTCATGATATTCTTTTTCCGTGTTGACGCTCCAGATGTTGTCCTTGTTCTTGTTGCCGGAAATGATGTTCTTAACGGCTTCGAAGGAGGTTACCATGGAGTGGTCGATATTGTTGTATCTGTGCTGTCCGTTACGGCCGACGCAGTAAAGGTTGTCGATGGTCTTTAAGTAGTCAACCAGGGTATCGATCTCCTCGTAGGTATCGAAATATGCGGGATAAGCCTTCTTCACCTTCTCCATATGGGTATCGATGACTTCCTCCGCACTTGAGATGATACCGAGCTTCACCATTTCGGAAACGCCGAGTTTGGAGAATTCCTCCTCGGTCATGTTCCAGTATTCGTCGCCTTCGTTGACAAAATACTCAAGGCCCACCCAGACTGTATTCTCAAGATCCTTGATCATGTAAGGTGACCAGTTGTTGTAGATCTGGAAACGGCCAAGCTTCACGCGACGGTCCTGAACATATACCCAGCAGTCGGGAACGATATTGGAAACGGTCTTAATATTCGTTTTGTTCTGAAGGTTAAGCTTCGGAACAAGAACACCCAGTGTCATGTAATCTCTGTAAGGAAGGCCTGCGGCGATACGCGCGGGATCTGCGGGAACATCGTTCATTCCGCCCACAAGATCCTTTAAGGGCATGGAAGAAATGAAGATATCGCCTTCAACCTCGGTCTCAACTCCGTCCTTAACATAGGTAAGGGAAGTAAGGACATTGTCCGCGTTCTTCTTAACCTTGATGACCTTTGCGTTCTTGATTATGGTTCCGCCAAGCTTCTCTATCTCGGAAGCGGTCACGTCCCAGAGTTCACCGGGACCTAACTTGGGGTATTTAAACTCCTCGATGAGGGAGGTGTTGACCTTACGGTTCTTTACCTTGAATACCTTGCCGAAAACGTCCTTTATGATACCGATGATGGAAAGCCCCTTCGTGCGCTGTGCGCCCCAGGAAGCATCGATCTCGCTGGGATGACGTCCCCAGAGATTCTCGGTATAGTACTCAAAGAACATGGAATAAAGCTTCTTTCCGAAGCTGTTTATGTAGAAATTCTCAAGATTGTCCTCGGGACGCTTGTGAAAGATCGAACCAAGGTATGAAAAGCCCACTTTCATGGTGGTCAAAAAGCCGAAATTCTTAAAAGTTTCGGGCTTTAAGGAAATGGGATAATCATAAAATTTGTCATCAAAAAGAATACGGGAGACCCTGTGTCTGGTAAGCATTACCCTGTCTTCTTTTTCGGGATCGGGGCCGCCTTCCGAAAGGGGCATGGGGCGATTCAGGATTATGTCGTCATATGTGGGGGCACCCTGCATGGGAAGCATCTTGTCCCACCACGCATTGACCTCGGGCACCTTCGTAAAGAAACGGTGTCCTCCCATATCCATACGGTTTCCCTTGTATTCTACGGTCTTGGAAATGCCGCCGAAGCAGTCGCTTTCTTCAAAAACAACAACCTCGATATCCTTTGTTTTTGAAAGAAGTTCGTATGCAGCTGTAAGGCCGGCAGGTCCGCCGCCAATAACCAGAGCTTTCTTCATGAAACTCTCCTATAAAAGTTATTTTCTCTTCTTAAACATGGACTGACGCGCTCCGTGATTGGCCTCTCTGTGGGCAAGCACATCCTCCACCGCATCCATTCTGAGTCCCGCATCAATGAAATCACAGTACTTACAGAAACCGTAATTGGATCTGGTTTCCCTGATGGATTCACGAAGTTCCTTGTACTTACGGGAATTCCATGCGTCCTTAAGGCTTTCCTTGGTAAGATCCCCGAAGGTCGTAACTTCGAAATTGTCGCAGCAGCAGATTCCCAGTCGCCCATCGGGGAAAATGAACACATCCGTGTAGGGCATAAGGCAGGTCTCGGTGATGATCTTTACATCGTTTTGCTTGTTGGGAGCTGAGCCTGCGCGGTTTGTGAGCACTGCGTTCTTGTAGCGCATCTGTATCAGAAGATCCACATCCTTGAATTCATCGGGATGGGACTTGGCATATTCATAAATCTCTTTAACATTGTCATGGAGCTTCATGTCCAGACAGTAGTTATTGATAATAAGCTGATTTACGTAAGGAATAACTGCCCTTACCTTATCTACATCAAGAAGCAGGCCGTTTGTGGAAAGAAAGATGAAACTGTCCGGAAGCTTCTCTCTGCAGTATTTGTGAAACTCGATGATCCTGGGATCGATAAAGGGCTCGTTGTTTCCGTAAAGGGTAAGGTGCCCTTTGTAGCCCCAGTCAGCCAGCTGATCGATGATGGAATAAAAAAGCTTCTCGTCCATCATGCAGTAAGGGCGCTTCTCCGCATACTTGTTGGCGGTACAAAAAGCGCAGTCGGAATTGCAGCGGTTTACCGTTTCCAGATTTACGATAAGGGGCTGAGGAGTCTCCTCACTTCCCAAAAAGTAATCTATGTAAGCTTTCTGTGTTTTGTTCCTTGTTTTTCTTAATAATCCGACGTAACCGTTGGACGTAAGCTTCGGAAACCAGATCTGTAAATGCCAGCCCAGCCAGCCTCCGAAATTGTGGTATGAAACAGACATACTGTCATTACTCCTTGTCAATAAAAATCCTAACTTCAATTGTATCAATCATTGTCTTTGCGGTCAAGAAATCCGCGGCTTTACAAGCTATATCTGCTCGTTCTGACGATGTATGGAAGGCTCCTCGTAAGCATCCATGAAATCGGGGCCCAGACGTATCGCTTCATCCGCAAAAGTAATGGCCTTCATCTCCGTCAAAACTCCCACGGCCTTCTTGAAATGAAGTCCCGGGAAGAAGTTTAAAAGCTCCATGGGAACGGTAGCATCAAACTGGGGATACTCCGCAAATTCCTTCCTGTAATCAAGCACATCCCTGGGATGTGGCTTTATGAAGATCCTGCCCTCAGGCTCGTACATCTTAATTATATCTTCAAAGATCTTTTTCCTCACATCAAGGGTGCATAAAGGATCAGTAAGAATAAGCACCTTGTCATCATCCCCCATCGCATCGATCTGGGCCTGCAAAGAATCGATATCACGGATGAATGCCTTTAAAAGAAGCTTCTTGTCATCCTCCGTTAAACGGTCCGTCAGCTGCTTTCTCGGAACCTCGATATAATAGGGGCTCTTGTACTTTATGGCAGAGATGTCATTAACCTCCATGTCCTTGCAGTACCTGGCATAGCCGTTCTGAACGAAGATCAGGTTCAGCTTCTTTGAAAGAAAGACCTTAAGTCCGAAATGGGTCCGGTTAGCAAATCTCGCATGATCGATATTCGCAACCGAGTTAAGCCCGTCTTCCATGGCATGATAATAGATCCTGTGCTTTGTAAGATAGGTCCCTATGGGGTCCTCGTCGCAGTAAACATATATATCGCCGTATTCCTTGAAATTCACGGGAACGTAAGGTTCAAGGCACTTGGCAAATCTCGAGGTCCGTCTGATCCTTCTGACAGTGTTTGCCACAAAATTCGTATATTTCGAGTACTTCTCAAGCTCCGGGAAATGGCTCTCCCTCTTTTCATCGAAGGGAATGACTTCCTTAAATACTCCCGTAGAAAGAACACGTTCCCCAAGATCCTCAAAGTCATTGGACATTTTGGAAAGAACAAGGGTCGCCTCTCCGGGATCCTTACCTGCGGCCTTGGAATCGGCCATTATCTTTAATTCCTTTAAAAAACTGACATACGCATGGTAGTACGTATGGCAGACATAGATCCTGTCTTTCATTTTCACCTCACATCCCCACAAGTATACCCCAAACCCTTTTTCTTTTCCACATATCAGCCCCACTCTTTACCAATTCTTAAGATGTCCTTCGTTGAAAAAAAAGAAAAAAACCGATATAGTTAAATAGATAAATCCATCGGAGAATATCTATGAAAAATCTGATCACATGTGCCTTCGCTTTTAAAGAAGGCTTCGGCACATCACAACAGCTGAATAAAGCAGCCGGTGCCGAGACCACTGAGATGTATTTAAAGAACATCTTAACGGCCCTCGCCTCCGCAAAGATCCACAATCCCGACGCTGATGTCGTTCTTTCCGTGAACACCGATATCGGCGATGCTTGGACCAAGCGGTTTGAGTCTGCGGGTGTTAAAGTCCGCCGGATGGATTTCGACACATTTGTCGTTCCCAAGGAATTCCCCTGGTCACTGGCATTTTTCAAGATCTGCGTCTTAAATACTTGGGTTCGGGAAGGTGCTCACGATCATTACCTTGTTCTCGACGCTGACACCTTCACCACCAAAAGCTACGAAGACCTCTGGAAAGAGGCCGATCTTGGCGTAGTCCTCTATCCCCTGGGCCATACGTTCTCCCATCGTGACAGAGATGTCATCAGAAGGGACTTTGCAACGCTCTATCCCGAAGAATCCAAACGTCTTCCCATTACCCATTACGGCGGTGAATTCGTTTGCGGAAGCAAAAATGACATGGTTGTTTTCATGGATAAATGCACCGAGATCTTTGAACGGATCTCCTCAAAGGGCTTTAAGGTTGAGGAAAAGGTGGGCGACGAGGACATCTGGTCCATCGCGGCAGCTTTGCTTTCGGGAAGCCTTAACGTGATCGCAGCAACCCCCTACGTGTTCAGGTTCTGGACCACGGATATCTTTTACCTGGTTTCCACCTGCACCGTTTCAAATCCCGTCTGCGTATGGCACCTTCCCCAGGAAAAAGAAACAGGCCTCATAAGGCTTTACGAATACTACTGCAAAAACAAAGCATTCCCTTCCCCCGAAAAATCCGCAAAGATGCTGGGGATCGTAAAGGCAAAAAGACCTTTTAACTTCTACACATTTTCAAATATGGTAAACGGAAAGTTAAGAAAATGGAAGATAAAAAAATAAGCGTTGTTGTTCCCGTATACAACGTTGAAAAATATCTCGATAAGACCATAACTCAGATCATAAACCAGACCTACAGGAATCTCGAGATCCTTCTTGTAGACGACGGAGCCACCGACAGAAGCGGTGCCATCTGCGATGAATATGCAGCAAAGGATGATCGAATTCATGTGATCCACAAGGAAAACGGCGGCTCTTCAAGCGCTCGAAACGCAGGTATCAGGGAAGCTTCCGGTGACTACATCGGCTTTCTTGATGCGGACGACTGGGCGGACGAGACCATGTACGAAACTCTTATCCGCGCCGCACTTGACAACGATGCCACCATCTGTGAGGTCATGTCTCAGGATTTTGACGAGGAAGGAAATCTCCTTAAAGGTCCGAGACTCAACACAGGAAAAGTGACATTTATCCCTTCGGAGGAGGATTTTCGCCTGCTCATGATGCATGTAGGCGACAGTTCTTTTTGCACGAAGCTTATAAAGGCTGATTTCTGCAAGCAGTTTGCTTTTCCGGAGAATAAGTTAAACGAGGACTTCCTTCTGATCCTTGAGATGATCGATAAATGTGACGGAGTTTACTCCATTGAGGAGCCTCATTACAACATTCTGATCCGAGGCGGCAGCAACCAGCGAAGCGGCTTCAGGCCTTTGCTTTACGATGCCATCATCGAAAACAGCGACTTTGCTTACGATATGATGACCGGGAAGTTCCCCTCATGTAAGACGGAAACCGAGAGATTTCGCTATGTTCAGCGCCTTATGTACCTTCTGCACATCCCGGTTTCTCAAATGACCGATAACAACCGTACATATCAGAAGGTCCTCGCCGAGGTCCGCGCGGAAAAAGAAAAATGGAAATCAAATCCCTTCCTTACAGATAAAGAAAAAAGAAACTTAAAGATCCTCACCTCCTGCCCTAAATTCAGCAAGCGGGTTCACGGTCTTATAATGAAATTAAAAAACTCCGAAGCATAACCGCCTGGGATTTGACAGATGCGTTGAAGAGATCATCGCATACATGAAAATACGGATGTGATACATCCATTAAATCTTTAGTAAATCATTCTACCGGGGTATGATCAATGAGAAAACTGTACATAGCGGACGATGAAAAATCAATTCGGGACGGGATCAAGCTTCTGCTTGACTGGGCTGCACTTGGGTACGACATCTGCGGCGAGTCGGGCAACGGAACAGATGCCGTTTCCGATATCATGCGCTTAAAGCCCGATCTTGTGCTCATGGACATACGCATGCCGGGACTCAGCGGCGTGGATGCCATAAAGGAACTGTTTGAATCCGGCTTCTCCGGTCATTTTGTGATCCTCTCCGGATACTCAGACTTTAAATATGCCCAGGCGGCCATGAAATACAACGTACGCTACTATCTCACAAAGCCCATCGACGAGGATGAGCTTCTTTCCGCCGTCAAAGAGATCTCCCAAAATCTTGATAAAAAAGACACGGAGGAGAACTTCGACCTGTATCTTAAGAGCAGGTCAAAGAAAGAGGTCCTCGCCGATATCCTTAACAGATCCGTGGACTTTTCTCTCCTTAAAAGCGACGACCTGGGCCTTTCCGCCGACAAATACCGGCTGGTGGCCTACGAAAACTTCAATATTTCCTCGGAGGATCTTCCCTACCATTTCTCGGAACTCTTTAAAGCCGCAGGGAAAAACAGCCTCTCTTCCATCCATATCGAATATAAGCACCATAATCTCCTGCTTTTGATGGGAGATCAGGCCATAAACCTTTTTAACCGGTTCCTTTCTTACTATGAATCCGTGCCGGAGCAGGGAAGCCCCCTTGACTCTTTGTTTGTGGCCTACAGTAACGTGGTGGGTTCCCTTTCGGATCTTCCCGTTTCCTACATGCAGCTTGAAGCCCTGATCTCCCGCCGTTTCTTTTGCCTTCAGGGACAGCATGTTTTAAGCTGTGACGATCTGCCTTCTTTTACCGGAAATCTGTCTCCTTTGGAGAATTCCCGCATTGAGGGCTATGCCTGCGAGATCTCCGACTGTATACAGACCTTTAACCGCAGAAAACTGGCCGAGACCCTCTATTCCATCGAGGAGTATCTTTACCATGTTGACGCGGATATTTCCGCGGTAAAACTGTTCCTTGTGGATCTGTATCTGCAGGTCAAGGACACCCTTACCCACCGCTATAACGACCAGAGCCTCCCCTTTGATTCAAATCCGGATATAATCTCCTTTATCCACGAGCGAAACTATCTGTTTGAGATCGCGGTGTATTTTTCGCGCCATTTCGAGGAGCTTATGAACGCCCTCGGAAACTCCTCCAGGGAAAGTGTCATCGATGATGTGATGTACTATATCGATCACAATTACAGCACCAACTTAAAGCTTGAGACCATCGCTCCCCTCTTCGGCTACAACAGTTCCTACCTTGGCAAGATCTTCAGCAAAGCCGCCGGCGAAAACTTTAACTCCTATGTGGACCGCATTCGCATAGAGCATGCCCTTACCATGCTGGAGGACGGCAGTCTTAAGGTGTACGAGATCGCAGAAAAGGTAGGCTATCGCAACGTTGACTATTTCCACAAAAAATTCAAAAAAATAACGGGAGAAAGCCCCGCCGAATACCGGCAAAGTCATTTCTCCCGCAAGTAACACTTTTATTTGTGCCTTTCTTTTTCTTTCTTAATGTCCTCTGACAGCCACTTCAAGGGCATGTCTTCTGGCTGCTTCATCCATGGACCACTGCTTGCACTTGTCATATCCGTATGCATTGGCAGTGTTTATCATCTGCTGCACATAATAATTGTATTCCCCTTCTGAAGCCGCATAAATGGCCTTCCAGCTGTAGTCTACGATACAGGTGGTAACCTGCTTCCAGATAAGCTCAAAATCGTCGTCCTGCTCCGATTCGGTGTATTCCGTTGCGGGCGCGACTCTGTACTTGAGCCTGTCCATATATTCGCTGATGGTCTCTACTCCGTTATAATTCATCCAGTCTTTCTGAATATCGTAATTGACCTTGGTAATGATGCTCCTCCAGTAGGTCTGATCGTAAGGATCGCCGGTGGTGTTGGGGTTTGTTTCGTTACCGGACCAGGTGGTGTTGTTTATCTGAACTTCACCGTCATGGAAGGTACCGCCGGCATAAGCTCCGGCCACATCCTCGGTAAGAGGGGTATCCTTGTCATTCTGGCACTTTTCGCCAAGTTCGGTAAAGCAGGCACGTCCTTCCTGATCATAGTACCACATAAGGTCCTTAGGGCCGTAAAGAGACTCCATGTAGCCGTCGGGTGTGCAAAGATAATTGATGATATCCATGCACAGTTCAGGATGCTCGGTATTTGCACCGATGGTCCATACACGGTTTCCGCCGTATACGCTCATGCCGTAGCAAAGAGGAACTGCCTTCTCGGGAACCATGGTGTACATGTACTTTCCTTCTGCCATGTGGGCGTCGGTATTGTACTGAAGACTGCCCGCATAGTTAAAGATGGAGAAGAAAATACCCGATGCCTTAAGCTTCTCGATCATCTCCGAATAAGTCTGGGTCATGGAGTTGGGATCCAAGAGTCCCTTCCTGTAAAGGGTGTTAAAGAACTTAAGGGACTGAAGGTAAGGGCCGTCAGGCTCCAGTGCATCATGCATGGTGCCTGTATCGGTATCGTACACACCCAGAGCCATTTCATCATAGCCCCAGTATGCCGTTGCAAATGCTTTTACATACATTACCATGTTTCCGTCCCAGTCGGGCCAGAGAGACACCGCATAGGTGGGATTTCCGTTTTCGTCGGTGGGTGAAAGCTCCTTCATCTGCTCAAAGAGGGTAACCATGTCATCAAGGTCCTTGACTACGGGGTAACCGAGCTGCTTATACAGATCCCATCTGAAATCCCAGGTATAGAAGAACTGCTCATGGGAATCACTGGATGAAGCAACGGAATGACCGAAGCCGTACAGCGTATCACTGGCACCTTCCGTAATGGAGGAGGTAAGGTTTTTGTTGGCCTGCAGTGCCTGAGGCATATGGTCTTTAATGTACGCGCCGTGGTTCTCCAGAAGATCGTACTTGTTCCAGTCAAGGAGCATTCCGCTCTTTACCGCACGCTTGTAGTCGTTA
>JAEEGL013600364.1_pt1 | contig 43761 bp, 26 predicted proteins | sample 9134231 | NCBI WGS metagenome assembly JAEEGL01 (sample SAMN16246548, study PRJNA631951) | gut metagenome | biome: gut microbiome; feature: rumen; material: fiber-attached | host: Bos | place: Iran: Karaj | collected 2018-10
CGTGTATTTGTAACCGTGTTTGACGGTATCTGCGCATTGCATGCTGCCATGGAGGTCTATGTGGTAGTCACCATGAAGGAGGCATCACCACTTGGAAACATATTCGTAACTACGACCGTTAACATAGATGTAATCACAACAGATCACCTCAAGGTAATGCCTGACCAGGCAATCGTCTGCAACATCGGACACTTTGACAGTGAGATCCAGGTTGACAAACTCAAGAAGATACCGGGTATCAAGTGCCAGAACGTAAAGCCTCAGGTGGACCGTTACTTCTTCCCGGACGGACACAGCATAATCCTTTTGGCCGATGGTCGTCTGGTTAACCTGGGTTGCGCTACAGGTCACCCCAGCTTTGTTATGAGCAACAGTTTCACCAATCAGACGCTGGCTCAGATTGAGCTCTTCAACAAGCAATACCCGGTTGATGTTTATCGCCTGCCCAAGCATCTTGATGAGGAGGTAGCTCGCCTGCACTTGGAGCGCATCGGCGTACATCTTTCCAAGCTTTCTCAGGCTCAGGCAGATTACATAGGCGTTCCGGTAGAAGGACCCTATAAGGCGGAGCATTATAGGTATTGATCAAAATGTGCAATTGGGGTCTGACCCCTTTTGCACGGGAAGAAGACGTGACTAATTTTAAGATTATCAGGTGACAAAAGGGGTCAGACCCCAATTGCACATTGCAGACGCGGTGCAAATGGAAAGGAAGACGATAGTGGTATATGGAGCATCGAGTGCAGATGCGGAGAAGGTGTTCGTGGATGCAGCTTACCAGTTGGGCGGGCTTATAGCAAAAGCCGGAAAGAGGCTTGTGTCCGGTGCTGGAAGTACCGGGCTGATGGCAGCTGTTGAGAACGGTGCTCTTGATGCCGGCGGCGTATCCATCGGCATAATACCCCAGTTTATGGTAGATAACGGTTGGCTGCATGAGGGGCTTACAGAGACAATAATCACTCCCAATATGCATGAGCGCAAGAACCGTATGGCCCAGATGGCTGATGCGGTCATTGCACTTCCTGGTGGCACGGGAACCTTTGAGGAACTGTTTGAAATCATCACCTGGAAAATGTTGGGATTGTTTGTAAAGCCTATTGTCATCCTGAACACGGACCATTATTATGATCCGCTCCTGGAGATGCTGGAACGTACTGCTGACCGTCATTTCATGAATCCTGTCTTCAGGAGACTCTGGGCGGTGGCCGATACCCCTGATGCTGCTTTGCAACTGGTGGATTCACTGCCTGATTGGGATGATATGACAAGTAAAGTGCGATTAGACCGATAATTATTATGCCTATATCAATACTTAATTCACCGGTGAGTATCAATGACTGGTTTCTGCTGGTCATGATTTCATCGATTGTTTTAATGATATTGATTATGGGTCCTTGCTGGAAGTCTTACAAGACCTCAATCAGGTCAATGTACAAGTTCAAGACTCCTGATGGTGATGTGGAATATCCTCTATTTTCCACCTTGGGTTTTGTCGTGTTGTTTATTCTTTCATGCATCAGCATAGGAATATCAATCGTGTTATATTCAGAGGATGTCTCTGTGGAGGGAACGGGGCCTGTGATAACCCTATTGTCAGTATCCTTGGTTCTGGTAATCTGCTTTTTTGTCAAGTTGTTACTTTACACAATAGTAAACAATTGGCTATATAGGGCACAGGTCATTAACTTGAAACCTCTTAGATGGAATTGTTTTGTGGTGATGACATTTTCTGTTGCCGGATTCGTTATTCTGGCGTTGGCTTTGATAGTGTATTTCTTCAGATTACCGACTATTCTTCTTATCGTTTTCAGCTATATGGTGCGCTTTTTTGTGATAACAGGAAGAATTTTCAAGATAAAAACCTCCTTATTTAAGAATAGAAGTTCCAATTCAGGATTTTTTTTGTACCTTTGTGCGTTCGAAATAGCACCTGTCTTTGTTGAGATGGTGTTTTTGGACAAATACATTGGTCTAATTTAAACTTTACAGTCTTGAAAGTTAAGAAGGTCCTGATATCCCAGCCTCAGCCTACCACAGGCAAGTCTCCCTATTTTGATCTGGCTGATAAATATGGCGTAGAGTTTGTGTTCAAGCCGTTTATCCGTGTTGAGCCGCTCACTGCCAAGGAGTTCAGACAGCAGCATGTCAATATTCTTGATCACACCGCTGTAGTATTCACTTCCCGTCATGCGGTAGATCACTTCTTCCAGTTGTGCGCTGAGATGAGGGTAAACATACCTGAGGACATGAAATATTTCTGCATTACGGAGACAGTATCACTGTACATTCAGAAGTATGTTCAGTACCGTAAGCGTAAGGTGTTCTTCGGTAATACCGGTAAGGTGGACAGCCTTATGGCTCCTATCCTTAAGCACAAGACAGAGAAATACTTCATTCCGATGTCAAATGTTCACACCGGTGATCTCAAGCAGATGCTTGACGCCAACAACATAGCTCATACTGAGGCTATCATGTATCGTACGGTCAGCAATGAGTTTGCTTCAGGTGAACTTGATGATTTTGATATGCTGGTATTCTTCAGCCCTGCCGGAATAGAGTCTCTTAAGGAGAATGCTCCAGACTTTGTTCAGGGTGAGAAGGTGATAGGCTGTTTTGGTGGTACTACCGCCAAGGCTATCCGTGACGCAGGCCTGCGTCTTGACATTGAGGCTCCGGTTCCCGGTATCACCTCCATGTCAGCCGCTATCGATGCCTGGTTCGCTGCAAATCAGAAGAAGTAAAATACATATTATACAGACGGGTTCCTCCCATACGGGCATTTTACCTGATGCGGAACCCGTCTTTTTTTATGACGACAGGAGCAAATACATTTTCAAAAGAGGAGCGTCTGTGTAGCAGCAAGATTATAGACCGGCTCTTCAGTGAGGGAAACCGCCAGATTTCGGCTTTTCCCATCCGTTTGGTGTGGCTTCTGTCAGATGATATTGAAGGTGTGCAGATACTTATCAGTGCGCCCAAACGCAACTTCCATCATGCCGTTGACCGCAATCGTATCAAGCGGCAGATTAGAGAGTTTTACCGCACATCATCCGCTCCGCTCAAAGAGTCTGTTTCAGCCCAAGGCAAGGGTCTGGTCCTGGCTTTTCTCTTCAATGACAACAAACTGTGGGATACCTGCAAGCTTGTCCCGCGCCTTCAGACGGCAATGGATAAACTTGTGGAGGCAGTAACCGGACAAACCTCAGGAAACGGGAAGGAAAAGAGTGTTGAGGAATGAAACGATTGTTGAATATTTTTACCAAATCCTTGGGGTGGTTGCTGATGCTTCCCATCAGGTTCTACCGCAGGTTCATTTCACCTCTTACTCCGCCCTCCTGCCGCTTTGTCCCCACCTGCTCCCAGTATGCTATTGAGGCTATCACAAAGCATGGCCCGTTCAAAGGGAGTTGGCTTGCCTTGAAGCGGGTCCTGCGCTGCCGGCCGGGTGGTGGCTCGGGATACGATCCGGTTCCATGAGAATCTTAGATATACATACTCATAATTTGCCGGAGGAGGCGGGGACGGCGCTGGTGTGCATAGGATGCGGACCGATTCCTGATGGTGCGATGGAACAGGGGCACGTGTTCAGCGCAGGACTGCACCCATGGGATGTTACAGGACATGACGATGAGGCATTCCATAATCTTGAAAAATTGCTTGAGCTGCCACAGGTACTTGCGGTGGGTGAGTGCGGGTTTGATACGCTGAAAGGCCCCTCACATGAACTGCAGGAACAAGCCTTTATTCGCCAGGTAGAACTCTCCGAGAGTTTCAAAAAGCCCATGATCCTACACGTAGTACGTGATTTTGACAGCATAATCCGTCTGCGCAAACAACTCAAGCCCACCCAACCCTGGCTAATCCACGGATTCCGCGGAGGCCCCGAACAAATGAACCAGCTCTACACTCATGGAATTCTGGTTTCATTCGGCCTAAAAAACAACCCGGAATCCCTCAGACAGGTCCCATCCAACCGCCTCTTCCTTGAAACCGATGGGAATGCCACAATCGTGCAAACCATTTCTTTGGCATCAGCCCTCCGCGCAACCTCGCCCGAAGCAATACAAAGCCAAATTACACAAAACACCACTCTCCTGCTATCTCCCATATAGTGCCATACTTGCAGAAAAAATGCCCCACAAGCCGTACACCTGCAAGTACGGCTCCAAAAATGCCCAAAACAGCTGATTTTGCTGCCGTACTTGCAAAAAATACGCTCCACGAACCGTACACTTGCAAGTAAGGCCGGATGCGCAAACAAAAGACGCTGCACCTGTTGTGCTTTTAATTAAAGAATTGTATATTTGCGGGCTTTTTGTACAAAATCTAAGAACACTAATATGACTAATTTTGTTGAAGAACTTACCTGGAGAGGCATGATTCATCAGATGATGCCCGGTACTGATGAACTTCTGAGCAAGGAACAGGTTACAGCGTATGTGGGTTTTGATCCCACCGCAGATTCCCTTCATATCGGACATCTGTGCAGCATCATGATACTGCGTCACTTCCAGCGTTGCGGCCACAAGCCTCTGGCATTGATAGGCGGTGCTACAGGAATGATAGGTGACCCCAGTGGAAAATCACAGGAGCGCAACCTCTTGAATGAGGAGACTCTCAAGCATAATGTGGAGTGCATCCGCAAGCAGTTGGGCAAGTTCCTGGACTTTGACAGTGATGCCTCCAATAAGGCGGAACTTGTAAATAATTATGACTGGCTCAAGGATGTAACATTCCTTGATTTCTCACGTGACATAGGCAAGCATATCACGGTAAATTACATGATGGCCAAGGATTCCGTCAAGAAGCGTCTTAACGGTGAGGCCCGTGATGGTCTTTCATTCACGGAGTTTACCTATCAGTTGCTCCAGGGTTACGATTTTCTCTATTTGAACGAGCATAAGAACTGCAAGCTCCAGATGGGCGGTGCTGATCAGTGGGGAAACATCACTACCGGCGCAGAGCTTATCCGCCGCATCAACGGTACTGAGTGCTTTGCCCTGACCTGTCCTCTTATCACCAAGTCTGACGGCACCAAGTTCGGCAAGACAGAGGGTGGCAACGTATGGCTGAACCCGGAATACACTTCACCCTACAAGTTCTACCAGTTCTGGCTGAACGTAAGTGATGAAGATGCCAAACGTTACATTAAGATATTCACCAACATTGAAAAGGATGAGTGTGAGGCTTTGATAGCAGAGCATGATGCCGCTCCGCATCTGCGCCTTCTCCAGAAGCGTCTGGCCAAGGACGTAACCTGTATGGTTCACAGCGAGGCTGATTATGAGGCTGCAGCAGGAGCTTCTGACATTCTGTTTGGAGGTAATGCTTCATCAGATGAGCTGAAGAGTATTGATGAGGATATGCTGCTCTCCATGTTTGACGGTGTTCCGCAGTTTCGTTTCAACCGTCAGGAGCTGAATGAGAATGTCAAGGCTTCAGATTTCCTGACAGATATTTGCCCGGTGTTCTTCTCCAAGAGTGAAGCCCGCAAGATGATGCAGGGAGGTGGCGTTTCCATCAACAAAGAGAAGACATATGATCATTCCCGCATCTTTACTGAAGCAGATCTGATTGATAACAGATATATCATTCTGCAGCGTGGCAAGAAGAACTATTATCTGCTTATAGCTGATTAATTCGGGATATTTGAGTATCTTTGCAGGCGCTTAGCGCTATAAGGCGATTGTCGTATGGTGTAATGGTAGCACAACAGGTTTTGGTTCTGTTTGTCCTGGTTCGAATCCGGGTACGACAGCTGACAGGGTGAGAAATCTTCTCGCCCTGTTTCTGTATATCTCAGAGAGGGTTTTCGGAACAAATTCTAACCAATTTGAAACAAGCTTCGAGGGCAATTTGAAGTGTATGGAACAAATGTTAATCCCATTGATACACGCAGGGACGTTTGTTTGGGAAACGGGTGTTATCTTTGCCACGTAAGTTTTCATGCACATATTTGGTTAGTAATTGACTTTCGTTAGGTCTCTGCCGGTCTGAGAAGATGTGGCAGTTGACTGAAAAAAAGGGCTGCTTTCAGGCGGCCTTTTTCTATGTCTGTTCCTGTGTTTTTCATACTCTTAATTTTAACGTTTCAATTGTGAAGATTTTAACATTTCAAATTGACTTGATTTTTGCGCCACAAGTAGTCCGAAAGGATTTTTTCATGCTTTTTCTAAAAAAAATCAGGATAAAGATGTTTTGAAAGCAAAAAAAGAGTTAACTTTGGCCGCTAACTGAATTTTTAAATAATAAAATATTAACCAAAAAACTTATGAAGAAGCGTTATCTTTTCCCTGCGGATTATATGGCAGATCCCTCTGTACATGTGTTTAACGGCAGGGTTTACATCTATCCTTCTCATGACTGGGAATGTGAAAACGTTGAGAACGACAACGGTGACCAGTACGTGATGAAGGATTATCACGTCCTTTCCACAGATGACATCATGAACGGTCAGGTTGTTGACCACGGCAAGGTGATAGGCCTGGAGGATATTCCATGGGCAGGTCGCCAGCTTTGGGACTGTGATGTCCAAGAGTATGAAATTGAAGTCCCCACCAATGCTGAGGAGCAGTCTCAGGGTATGGGTTTCAGCAAGAAAGTTAAGCGTTACATCATGTACTTCCCTATGAAGGACCGCAACGATGTGTTCCATTGGGGTACAGCCATCGCTCAGCGTCCTGAGGGCCCGTTCATACCTAATCCTGCACCGGTAGCCGGAAGTTACAGCATCGATATGTGTGCTTTCCGTGATGATGCTGACGGTGAAGTTTACGTTTATTTCGGTGGCCTTTGGGGCGGACAGCTTCAGCGCTACAAGGATAACATCCATCTGGAGACTCCGTATCTGCCGGAAGGTAAGGAGGATGCCCTGCCCAGCCGTTGTGTACGTCTTACCAAGGACGGCTTGAACTTTGCAGAGGCTCCGCGTCCAATCCTGGTTGTTGATGAAAAGGGTAATCCTCTCAAGGCAGATGATCCTCACCGTTTCTTTGAGGCTTCATGGATGCACAAATACAAAGGCAAATATTATTTCTCATATTCTACCGGTGACAGCCATTTCCTGTGCTATGCTACCGGTGACAATCCTTATGGCCCATTCACTTATCAGGGTGTAATCCTTACTCCCGTTGTGGGCTGGACGACTCACCACTCCATTATTGAGTATAAGGGCAAGTGGTATCTTTTCCATCATGACAGTGTACCTTCAGGCGGTAAGTCATGGCTCCGCAGTCTCAAGGTTTGTGAACTTGAGTATGATGCAGAGGGCCGCATCAAGACCATCGAGGGTATTGATAAGGAATAATTTCATCTTGTATAATATTTAAACTAACTATATAATGAAAAAATTCAAATCTCTTACAGGCCGTTTCGGGTTGTTCAGGGGTGTTTTGACATTTTTAGCCATATCGTTTGGCGTATCGTCATGCACACCGGATTTTGACCTCGACAAAAGGTTCCCGGAGTGGCTCGGTACCAGTATTTACGAGACCTTGAGTGAAGGTTTCGATGGTCACACCTTTAATTATTATGTAAGGCTTATCGATGTTCTTGATCAGAAGAGCATTCTTGCCAAGACAGGTAGTAGAACGCTTTTCGTTGCTGACGATGTGGCTTTCCAGAGATTCTTGGATAAGTGTCCTATCGCAGGCAATAAAGCTGTCAGGTTTGAAGACCTGAGTAAGGCTCAGCTCAAGATGATCCTTAAGGGTTCAATGCTGAACAACGTGTTCCAGGTGGCTGCGCTTTCCAGTACTTCAACGGAAAACGGAGTAAGAATAGGTGACTGCATGCGTAGAGTCTCCACGATGAGTGAATATGACACCGTACGCGTGATTAAGACTGACGATATGCCTAAATCTCCATATTGGGATTACTTGAGGAACAATCCCAACCGTCAGACAAAAGGTACTATCCTTTTGGAGGATGGAACCAAGAAACCTATGATCTTCTTTGCTCCCAAGTTCCTGGAGTCAAGAAAGATTACTGATGATGATTACAACTTCCTGTTCAACCTTGGTTCTTACGGTGGCAATGCAAAACCCGGCCGTCTTCCTGACGATGCCAGCGTTAACGGTGTCAGGATAGCACTCCAGAACAAGAAATGCTTCAATGGTTTCATCCATGTCATGGAGGATGTGGTCTATCTGCTCCCCAGTATGGCTGAGTATCTTGCACAGGTTGATGCTGATGGTACTTCCAACACCAAGATATACAGTTCAATCATAGAGCGTTTCTCAGCTCCGTTCTATCCTGAAAATAGTAGTTCTAGTGCTTGGTCCTCAGATAACGCTCATTCAGGTTCTTCCAATTCCAGGAAGATTAGGGACCTTGTAAGAGACAATTATTATGGAACAATGAGTAACACCATCTCTGAAGCACTTGATCCAAATGGTAACGGAAAGGACTCTGCATTCACAAAGTTATACTTCTCTGCCCGTTATCAGGGTGCCGGTCAGGATAAGGATACCCTTGCTGTTGATCCCAAGCGTAAGGCCTATCAGAAGTCTGCGGTGCTCAAGTTTGATCCGGGATGGAATTCATATTTCATTTCATCCAGTTCAGAAGATGACGTAGCTCTCCAGGAGGAGATGGCTGTTATGTTTGTTCCTACTGATGATGCATTGATGGATTGGTGGTTGAATGATGCCCAGGGTCAGGAGATGAGGGAGAGATACGGAATCCTTGCTTCATGCCCCAGAGACGCTGACTCAGTTGCCAAGGATATGAGTGCCATTGACCTTAATGTAATTGTCAAGCTGATAAACAACAGCATGTTTGCTTCACTCTCCAACACCGTACCCAGCAAGTTCAAGGATTTGCTTAATGATGCTCAGGATCCTTTCTTCTCAGATCCAAGTACTGCAGTAAATCATTTTGATAATGTGGTAATGTGTTGTAACGGTGCCATATACTTCTCAGATATGGTATTTGTTCCCACTACATACAAATCAGTTTCATATCCTGCTCTTGTGAGAGACAGACTTAAGATCATGAACTGGGCTATTGAGGACAATGAGATGCAATTCAGTTATTATCTCAACTCAATGGCTACAGGTTACAGTCTTTTCCTCCCGGAGGTGAATTTTGTAGATAACCTTGAGACAAAGCTTCGCGACAAGCTTATTTGGGTAGATCCCGCTTCATTCTCTCTCAATAAGATGGGTTCTAAAGATGATGAAGGAAATCCTACGGATACAGCACTTATAGCTTTGGCTTTCTATTATGATGAGGATGCAAAGGCTGTAAAGGCTGACTATTATAAATATAGTGCCGTCAAAAATGTGGTTTACGGAGCCAAGGTCAATTCAACTTCAATCACAAACCTGGCGTTCCTGCGTAACCGTATGGAAGATTTCCTTGATTATCATATCATACTGCTCAATGACAAGAACTACTACGCTATGGAAGGCGGCGTTACTCCCGATGCCCAGGGTTATGCATATTTCCGCACCAAGGGCGGTGGTGTAGTCCGTTTCGCAGCTAACGGATTCGTTGCAAATGGTGATCCTGATCAGGATCTCAGCCCGCTGAATGTAGCCGGCGGTTGGGAGATTGAGCAGAATCTGCCTGTAGGATTCGTAAAACGTTTCGATATGACCAAGGTTGACGGTAACGGTGTAACATACGTTATTGACAGGCCCATTCAGACATCAAGAAAATCTGTATATGATGTTCTTTCAGATACTGTAACCTATCCTGAGTTCACGGCGTTCTTCAAGTTGATGAATAATGCCGAGAACAGTGAAGGTAAGAAACTCTTTGCAGGTGATTATGGTGGTTTGAGCATAAGTTCATACAGATGCGTATCCACATTCAACACTTACAACTATACTATATATGTACCGGATAGTGCTGCCATCGGGGCTCTTTTGAGAAATAAGGTCTTTTACACACCTGAAGACCTGAGCTTGTGGGACAGCATCTGCTCAAGTGCATGGTGGAATATTTATGAGGATGTTGCTGCTGCAGACAGAGAAGCAGCATGGAAAGATTCTCTCACTGATTTCTACTCCACATATCTTGGAATAGCTATTGATGAGAGTGATCCTATCCTTGTCTTTACTAATAAGGAGGAGGATTATAAATACACTCCCTTCAGGAAAAACTTTATCGATGTAAAGCGTGATGAACTTGCAAACTTCCTTAAGTATCATATTCAGGATAACTCAGTATATACCAATGCAGAGTTCAACAGAGGTTCTGCAGAGTATGAGACTGCATATATGAACCCGAGCAGGCAGTTCGGCAAGCTTAAAGTTACTGTAGATGAGAATATCACCATAACAGATGCTAATAATAATGAACGTCATGTTCTGAAGAACATTGTAGGAGGTGTTCCCCGCTGGAACATCATGACCCGTGAGTATGTATTCAAGAAATACTCAAGTGACTATTCCAGCGCAAGCGCCGGTGATTTATCTGATGTCCCCACTACAAAACTTGAGACATCATCGTATGCTGTAATTCATCTTATAGATGGTGCTTTGTGTAACGGCGAAGTTAAATTTTAATCTGTAAACAAAATGAAGATGAAATATAATAACAGATTATGGAGAGGGGCTTTGGTGCTGGCTATGACTACTATGCCAAGTTTACTTTTTGCCCAGAAAGCCGGTGATATCATCAGCGGTGTCATTGAAGACAATGATGGTCCTATGATGATGGTTAACGTTACTGAGAGAGATGCTGCTGACCGTATCGTAGCACATGCCATTACCGATATTGAAGGTAACTTCTCTTTCCAGTTGAAGAACCCCAAGGACAGATTGCAGATTTCATACGTAGGTTATGAGACTGTCGATATTCCTATTGACAAGCTTTATTTTGAGATCAAGATGAAAGATCAGTCTGATCTTCCTCCTGTAGATATCATAGCTGACCGTGTTCTTGAAGGTAACGGACTTCCCATTCCTCTGCGTGAGGTGGCATCGGCCATTACAACCATTAATATGGAGGAGTTTGAAGGTCTGGGTATGACCACAGTCGATGAGGCTCTTCAGGGTCGTGTTCCGGGACTTGATATCGTGTTCAACTCAGGTGACCTTGGTGCCCGTTCTACCATGCACCTTCGTGGTGTGACTACCATGACCGGTGATGCCAACCCGCTGATTGTAGTGGATGGTAACATTTGGGAGATTGAGAGTAACCTTAAGAACAACTTTGACTACACTAACGAGTCACAGAATACTGAGAAGGTATCTGAGCTCCTTAACATCAATCCTGAGGATATCGCTACCATCAACATTCTTAGGGATGCCGCCGCTACTGCCATTTGGGGTTCACGCGGTGCCAATGGTGTAATGGAAATCAAGACCAAGCGTGGTTCACGCGGTAAGACCCGTGTAAATTACTCTTATCGTTTGAACGCCACATGGCAGCCTATGGGTTATACACTCCTCAATGGTGACCAATATACCATGTTCCTTAAGGAGTCATTCTTTAATCCTAAAATGGATGCCGCTCTTGTGGATGCTATCCGTGAGATCAACTATGAGGAGGATTTCTCAGAGTACCGTATGTACAACAACAACACCGATTGGGTTGATGCTGTAAAGCAGGTAGGTCTCCAGCAGGGTCACAACGTCTCAGTATCCGGTGGTGGTGACAAGGCCAACTTCCGTATATCTGCCGGTTATGACCTCCAGCAGGGTTCTGTAATAGGCCAGAAGATGAACCGTTTCACCACACGTGTGGCATTTGACTACTTCATTTCTGAGCGTATCAAGATTGTTACGAACTTCTCTATGACCTACTCCAAGAACAAGCAGAATTCTGCTGCTATCGGAACGGCCATGAAGATGATGCCTAACCTGGCCATCTATTATGAGGACAATAATGATGAGTCAACCGGTGAGTTCTACCACATGCTTCCTACAGCCAATGAGAACCTGCCTTCAAACACCAACCCTGTTGCTGAGGCAGCTGAGAAGGAGCAATACAGTACCTCACTTAATGTAAACCCGGAGTTCTCACTCGTATATAACCTGCTTGGCCTTGAAAACAACCAGACCAAACTTACATACGATGCCCGTATTACATTCGGTGTTACTAACAGTGATGGTGACAACTACACACCGTCCAGCCTTTCCAAGAACGGTTTTGCTGACAGCAATGCAAACTCAGTTTCTGCAAACTCAAGCAAGAGTTCTTCAATCGGTACCACTCATTCTCTTACCTTCATTCCTCATCTGAACAATCCTAACCATTCGTTCATGATGATGGTAAGATACCAGTTGAATACGAGCAACAGCAAGAACCAGAGCAACGGTCTGTCAGGACTTCCCTCCAAGTTCAATTCAACAGGTCTGCCGGGTAAGATCAACAACATGTCAACCGGTGCAAGCCGCAGCCGCAGCATAAACATTACCGGAACTGCTCACTATTCTTATAAGAGTAAGTATTCTCTTGACTTCACATTGCGTTCAGACGGTAACACCCGTTTCGGTGACGCTGCCCGTTGGGGTACATTCCCTGCAGCATCAGGCCGTTGGAACATAATTGATGAGAAGTTCATGGAGAGAATCCGTCAGTCTGGAATCCTTACCATGTTGGCCGCACGTTTCAGCTGGGGTCTTCAGGGTAACGCTCCCGGTGGTGACGGCATGTTCTACAGCAAATATTCAGATGGTAATGGTGCATCCTATATGGGACAGTCAGTAATGGTACCTGATAACATCCGACTCAGCACAATGCAGTGGGAGGAGACCACTTCATGGAACTTAGGATTTGATTTCGGTCTGTTCCGTGACAAACTGAGCGTAGGTGTTGAGGTTTATGACCGTCATACCACCAATATGCTTAACTCAGGTTACTCCATTCCTTCATCATCCGGTTTCTCATCCCTGTCAGTTGTTAACGGCGGTGAGATGCGTAACCAGGGTTGGGAGTTGAGTTTGAATGCCAACCGTATCTTCTCAACAAGACTGTTGGGTAAGGACTTCAACGTAGGCGGTAACATCAACTTTGCTGACAATACAAACCAGATTCTGGAGATGAATCCTACCATCCTTGAAAAGATGACCAATGACTTTGACTACAAGAACGGTTCTTACCTTTCATACGTAGCTCTTAAGAATGCATTCGGTTCAATCTATGGATTCAAGAGTCTTGGTGTATATCAGTACAGTACATGGAGTGAGGTTGAGGTTCCCGGCGTAAGCGGTCCTAATGCTCCTGTAGCAAGAGATGCTGAAGGTAACGTCATTGCAATTGAAAAGAACGGTGTAAAATATACCCGTCCTATGATGTATGACTATGGTACCGGACGTACCAACTATGAGTTCGTGGGCGGTGATGCCATTTATGAGGATATCAACCATGACGGTAATATCAACGAGCTTGATATTGTTTACTTAGGTAGTTCCCTGCCTAAGCTGAACGGTGGATTCGGTTTCCGTATTTCATGGGGACGTCTCTCTTGGAGTAACCAGTTCAACTTCCGTTATGGTAACAGAATCGTGAACGGTTCACGCCAGAATGCTGAGATGATGTACAATACAGACAACACATCAGCTGCCATCAACTGGCGTTGGCGTGTTGAGGGTGATAATACAATCATGCCGCGTGCCCTCCACCAGTATGGTTATAACTCTCTTGGTTCAGACCGTTATGTTGAGGACGGTTCATTCCTGCGTTGGAACAACACCGTGCTGAACTATTCACTGGATCCCAAGATCACCAAAAAGCTTCATGTAAGCAACATAAGCTTCAGCTTAAACCTTAACAATGTGTTGACACTCACCAAGTATTCAGGTTTGGATCCTGAGAGTGCCGGTAGTGGTGGCCGTGGCAGCGTAGCCAAGGATAACTCACAGACCCCGCGCTCCAAGCAGGCTTCATTCAGTGTTTCTGTACAGTTCTAATCTTAATAATAGGATAATATGAAGAAGATTAAATCATATATACTTGTTGCAATGATGGGACTGACAGTCACATCTTGCGAGGATTTCCTGACCCTAATGCCTCTTAATGAGGTGGTTCTGGAAAATTTCTGGACTGACTCCAAGGATGTGGAGAGCGTGCTCAGGGGAGCATATGCTGCTCTTGAATCATCTGATTGCATAAACAGGATGGCAGCCTGGGGTGAGTTCCGCTCAGACAACATACTTTATGGTTCTGATAATACTGACAGCAGTGATGACCTGAGTAAGTTCATTAATGAGAACATCAATGAGAATAATGAACTTACCACATATCTCTGCTTCTACAAGGCTATAAACTATGCCAATACGGTTCTGCATTTTGCACCTGAGGTACATGCCAAGGACCCTAACTATCGTGGTTCACAGTTAAAGGCACATGAGGCTGAGGCCATAGGCATCCGTACCCTTTGCTATTGGTATCTGCTGCGTGCATTCAAGGATATACCTTATGTAACCCGTCCTTCTATAGACGATACGCATGATTTCTTTATAGGACAGACTCCTTTTAATCAGGTTCTGGATTCTCTTATCTATGATCTGGATAAGGTTAAGGACTATGCTCCTATACATTTCTCAGCTAAGCTTGATAATCAGTCTAACTCCTCACGTTTTACACGTTCAGCTTTGTATGCAATGCTTGCTGACCTCTATCTCTGGAAACAGGATTGGGACAAGTGTATAGAGTGCTGTGAGTTTGTTGACAGCATCAAGAGAATGGAATATGCTGATCTGTTCGCGGAGAAAGGTATAGGTTGTAACATCACTCTTATGGCCGGCAAGTATCCGCTTATAAACGGTGCTGATGCCGATAAGCAGTGCGGACGTGCCTATACTGAGATATTCGGTAGCGGAAACTCATTTGAATCATTGTTTGAGCTTCCTTTCGGTACAGACGCTGATAACAATTTCGTTTCCACTTATTACAACGGTTCTACTCCTACTGTAGGTAGAGTCAAGGCATATACTACCGTTGGTAAGAACGGTGAAGCCACTTCAGTATTCAAGACTCAGTATGATACCCGTTATCATGAGGATATACTCAAGTCAGGTTCAAACTATGGTATCATGAAGTATGTTTACCAGAAGATGGCCTATAAACTGGATGGTGGAACAATGACTGCTACCGACAATCAGAACAGTAACCGTCCCGGTTCTGTACGTCAGTCAAACGGTGCAGATCCTAACTGGATTATCTATCGTTACTCAGAAGTGCTTCTCATGCAGGCTGAGGCCAAGGTCATGAAAGCAAAATCATTCGGTACCACCGGTCTTTCAGATTCACTCAACACTGTCAAGAACAACCTGCTTAATGAGGCATTTGAACTTGTAAGCGCTGTTTATGACCGTGCTATCTGCAAGGATGTCAATACTCTTGCTCCCAGTCTGGTTATTGGAGACTACAAGAATGTTGATGATTTTGAGACACTGGTGTTTGACGAGCGTCGTCGTGAACTTCTGTTTGAGGGAAAGCGTTGGTTTGACCTGGTACGCCAGGCTATGCGTAATGGTGATTCCAAGAAAGTTTTCACCGCTGTATCTGGTAAATATGAAGGCAATACAAAATCCATTGAGATTAAGTTATCAAATCCCAACGGTCTTTTCCTGCCTATAAACAAGGATGAGGTCAAGATTAATGACAAGCTCATACAGAATCCTGCTTACCAGCGTACTGATGAAGTTATCAAGAAAGCTCAATAATAAAAAAATAACGATATATGAATAAATATTTCAAACTGATAACCGGGTCTGTTTTGACTTTAGCTTCTGTTGTGGCCATGGTGTCATGTGAAAGTGATACCTGGAAAGACCATTACAGCGTCAAATCAGATGGAGATGAGGCTGTTGCCTCACTTGGCCAGACAATTGCAAGAATTCCTGAGGCTGCGAAATTCGTAGAAGCTCTTAAGAGTACATATATGTATAACGGCACCAAGCGCATGTCACTTACATATTGGGACTTCTTGAATGACAATCAGTATCTTACTGTATGGTTGCCAGATCCCGCATCTATTTCTGATGCAGAGTGGGCTGTCTATACATCAACAGATGATGACAAGGACCATAAAAAGGTAGGAACGGAGTTTATCCTTAACCATATTGCCCGTTTCAGCCATCCTGTAGGAACTGATACCAAGGAGCGTATCAAGATGATGAGTGATAAAACCTATAACTCACGTGGTGATTTTGGTACCTTTGATGGCGTAGGATATAAGGAAAACAATATCCGCTGCACCAATGGTCTTCTGCATGTTCTTAACGGCCGTGTGCTTTACAGACCCAGTCTGTATGACTATATAACGGGAGCTTATAAGATTAAGAGTGCCAATGGCGTGGATTATGATTATAAGTTGCGTACAGGTGAACTTGGAAAGTGGCTTGCCAAATATACCAAGGAGGAACTTGATGAAGAGAGAAGTATTCAGGGTGAGGTTAATGACAAGGGTGAGATAGAGTATATAGACAAGGTCATCACCAGATCCAACGCCGTGTTGAAGAAATATGGTTTCATCGATGTTGAGGACAGTAGCTATATCATGGTGCTCCCCAGACCTGATATATGGGATTCTGTCTATAATGCCATTTCAAATTATTATAGCTATGATTTGACTGATAAGACATTGGCTCCCGTCAGGGATTCATTGCAGCAGTATTGGACAAATATTGCGATGATTACCGATGCTTTCTTTAACCGTAATCTCCAGAAGCATATCAACGATTCCGCTACCTCTACCCAGTTCAAGTGGAGTGAGCGTATGACACAGAAATATCCGTATCATGTATTCAGCAAGCCTTTCAGTGAAGGTGGACTCTTTGCTGATTCAACTCTTGCTTCACCTAATGGCGTAATTGATTCTGTTAACTGCAGCAATGGTGTATTATTTGTTCGTAATGATTGGCCTTTCTCAGATTCAGTGTTCCGTCGTACTATCAAGATTGAGGCTGAGAATGAGATCCTTGCCGGTAAGGAATGGACTACCAAGAAGAAGAATGCCTTGTATAAGGTCAATGACAGTACTGTGAAGTCAGTTCGTGTACTGGAGATAACCAACACACAAACGACCTGGACTGCCGAGTTCAACATCAAGAACAATCTGAGCGGAAAATACAGGGTCAAAGCGGTGTTCTTCCGCAATGTTGAAGATGATCAAAGCAGTAGGGTATCTTTCAAGTTGAAGTATCTCTCTAATCCTGTCAATGAACTCTTCAATGGACGTCTTCCCGGAATCAGAAGCCTGGTTTACAATGTAGGCCGTACTGAATTTTACCCGGACACGGTTATTGTAGGTACATCCCAGACTGATGCCAGATATACTGACATGATCTTTGATTTCCCCAGCGGTAACTATGAGAGTGGATCCGCCAAGCTCAGATTGGAGATGACATACGTAAAAGGTAATGATTTGTCCCAAAAGATCTGGTTGGATTGCATTATACTTGAACCTGTTTTTGAATGATAAAAAGCTAAGAATATGAATATATTTGGAAAAAAGTTAGTGCATTTGTGTCTGGCCGGCTTACTTGCGTTTATGTCAGCCCCAGCTTTTTCACAGGTTGAAGGTACTGATGACAATATCGTTGTAACCGGTATAGTGACAGATGCTTCGTTGGGTACTCCCATGGCGGGTGTCAAGGTGCAGGCATATAATAATGCCCTCCACTCTTCCATGACCAAGGGTGATGGTTCTTTCTCAATCAAGTTACCCTCTTATGTTACATCTTTGACTTTCTCTGTAGAAGGTTGTAATACTGTAGTGTGTGCTCTTAATGGCAGGACAGATGGCGTTAATGTGAAGATGTATTCAGATGCGTTTTCTGAGTCCTACAATGTTCAGATGGTAGCAACCAGCTCTGAGAGTGCAAAGATTTCAAATCTCGGTGCAGACATTGAGGTTGACAACCAGATTCAGCAATCACTCCAGGGTAGTGTGTTGTCTGTTATCCGTTCCGGTCAGATAGGTATTGGTGCATCCATGCAGATAGACGGTATCAATTCTCTCTATATCAATACCCAGCCTCTTATTGTATTGGATGGTGTTATCATGGATATGGGCTATGACCGTACTGCCATGCATGACGGTTACTATAACAATCTTCTGGCCAATATTCAGATTGAGGATATTGAGTCAGTACAGGTTCTCAAGAACGGTTATGGTATTTACGGAGCCAAGGGTGCCAATGGTGTGGTACTTATCAACACCAAGCGCAACAAGAGCATGGCCACCAAGATTGACGTGAATCTGTCAGGTAGTTTCCAGACTCTTCCGCATATGCCTAAGATGATGGATGCCAGCCAGTACAGAGCCTTTACATCTGAACTGTTAGGTTCTACCGGAACAAACATGAACATATTCAAGTTCCTGCAGAATGACCCCAGTTACTATTATTATAATATTTATCATAATGATACTGACTGGACCAAGGATGTTTACAGAACCTCTTTCATTCAGAATTACAACGTAGGCGTTCAGGGAGGTGATGATATAGCCAATTATAACCTTTCTGTAGGCTATGCTATGGGTGATGCCACAATTGTCAACAATGATTTCTCACGTTTCAGTCTGCGTCTTAACTCAGACATCATTCTGGGAGATCATCTGTCACTTCGTTTTGACGCTAATTATAGCGATATAACACGTGATATGCGTGATGATGGCGCTCCCATGAATATTGATAACAATATGATCAATTCTCCCGGATTCCTGGCTTTGGTCAAGTCTCCGTTCCTTTCACCTTATGCATATAATGATGATGGACAGTTAACCAATTATCTGTCACAGGAGGATGATTACCTTAAGGAGGTGCTTGGTTCACAGGCTTCACTTTCCAATCCGCTTTCCATACTGGAGAATGGTGACGGTATAAACAAGAACTATTTCGGCAGCCGCCTGATAACCCTATCAGTTACTCCCAAGTGGCAGTTCGGCAAGCGTCGCAGATTCACTTTGTATGAGCATTTCTCATATGTGCTTGCCAATACTGATGAGAACTACTTCATACCAATCTACGGTACTCCAAAATACAACATCGATGGTGTAGGTAGGGATATAGACAACAAGGTTTCTGCCATGAATGCCAAGCAGGATGGATTCAACAGCAATACGTACGTTACATACAATAAGCGTTTCAACGCCCATGACATTGATGTTCGTGGTGGTGTGCGTTATATAAACAACTCCATGTACCAGACATCCATGAGCGGTTACAACTCAGGTAATGACAAGACTCCTAATATGACGGGCTCACTCCAGTATAAGAGTACTGAAGGTGTTGATTCCAAGGATATTTCAATGACCTGGTGGGCACAGGGTGACTATAACTATATGGAGAAATACTACGCATCAGCAAGCTTAGGTGTATCCGCTTCATCCCGTTTTGGCGGTAAAGTTTCAAACGGAGCCAAGATGTTCGGTGTGCCATGGGGCTTCTTCCCATCTCTGTCAGGTGCATGGGTGGTTTCTGCTGAGCCTTGGTTCAATGTTGGTGTAATAAACTATCTTAAGTTGAATGCAGGTATTGACGTTACCGGTAATGACGGATTTGATGATTCAGCATCAAAGAGTTATTTCTCACCGGTCAAGGTCTTGGGCGTAAACGGTATTGTTCTTGCTAACATAGGTAACAACACCCTTGAGTGGGAGACAACCCGTAAACTTACAGCCGGACTGGAGATGAATATGTTTGACAACCGTTTGAATATCGCTGCCAATGTATTCAGCAGTACTACTGATAACCTGCTTTCTATCAGTTCTCTGTCATACCTTACCGGTCTGCCTGAGAGCTGGAGCAACGGAGGTTCACTCTCCAACAAGGGATTTGATGCTTCATTCAATGTTAAACTGATGAATACTCCGCTTGTCAAGTGGGAGGCCGGAGCCAGCATAGGTCACTACAAGAATGAGGTTACCAAGTTGCCGAGTGATGCACTTGAGTATTCATACTGCGGTGCTACAATAAGGACGGAAGTAGGCCAACCTGTAGGTGTGTTCTACGGATATAAGACAGCAGGTGTCTTCTCTACTGATGCTGAAGCCAAGAGTTCAGGACTCCATATGGTTTCAGACACAGGTCAGGATACTCCTTTCGTAGCTGGTGATGTAAGATTTGTCAACGTGAACGGTGATGCATCCAATATCATCGATGAGAATGACATGACCATAATAGGTGATCCCAATCCGGATTTCTATGGCCGTATCTTTACCCGCGTGGGTGTAAAGAATCTCTCATTGAGCGCTACTTTCACCTATTCTATAGGAGGTGACATCTATAACTATCAGCGTATGTTGCTTGAAAGCGGTTCCCGTTTCATGAACCAGACCGTAGCCATGACAAACCGCTGGACTGCTGAAGGTCAGAAGACAGATATACCTCGTGCCGTATATGGTGATCCGCATGGTAACAACCGTTTCTCCGACCGTTGGATTGAGGATGGCTCTTATCTGCGTCTCAAGAACATTACCCTGAGCTACAATATTCCTATCAGAAGTACTTATCTGCAGGGAATAACAGTATGGGGTTCAGCAAACAACCTGTTTACTCTGACTAAATACTTAGGTTCTGATCCTGAATTCTCAGCAAGTAACAATGTGTTGACTCGTGGTGTTGATCGTGGCTTGCTTCCACAATCCACCAACTTCTCATTAGGACTTAAGATTAATCTCTAATAGAATTGAAAAAATGAAACTTAAAAACATTATATCAGCGGTTATAGTGGCAGGTGCTGTGCTGACCGCTTCCTCATGTGAGGATATGTTCAAGGTTGATTCAAAGGTAGTATTGTATGATTATGAGAATACTTTGGATCGGGCTACTGATACAGTTTATTCTGTATTGGGTATAATCAAGAACATGCAGAAAATTGCTGACCGTTCTGTTCTTCTTGGTGAGGTAAGAGGTGATCTTGTCTCCACTTCAACCCATGCAAACAAGGATCTGGCAGAACTGTACAAGTTTGATTACCAGAATCTGAGCAAAACCAACCGTTATAATAAGCCTTCTGATTATTATGCGGTCATAAACAATTGCAACTTTTTCCTGGCTCATGCAGACACTGCATATACCCGTAACCGCAAGAATGTGTTCCTGAAGGAGTATATCGCCGTTCTCTCTTTCAGAGCTTGGACCTATCTGCAGTTGGCACAGATATATGGTGATGTCTATTTCTTCTATGAGCCTATCCTGAGCGGTGATCAGGCCGATGAAATCAAGAAACAGGGTAAGTTCAACATTAAGGAGATTGCAACCATCCTGCTCAATGACTTTGAGGATCGTTTCCTTGATGAAGCCGCACCTAATTACGGTGACCTGGGCGGTGAGACTACCGGTAGCGGTGACAAGTCAACCACTCATACATCAGGTAATTTCTTTATCCCTGTCAGAATCATAATGGGTGATCTGGCTCTCTGGTCAGAACAGTACGGTAAGGCTGCCAAGTATTACCATGACTATCTGTCAGGCAATACAAATAAACTGATTACCCCCGGAACAGCCCGCATCACATGGTTTGGTAGTGACTGGATATATCTGGATCCCAATGGTGACAGCTATTCATCAACCTTTGGTGATAACATCAAGCCCATCTGTTATATCCCTATGGAGATAGATGAATATAACGGTGTGGTTAGTGACCTTCCCAACATCTTCAATTCCGTTGAGTCAAATGATTATTGGTATCAGCTCACACGTTCCAATGCACTTACCAGTCTGAGTACCCGCCAGAACTACTGCTATCATAATATTTCATTGCTAGACAGAGTGGAGGGTGATTTTGTCAGGACTCCTAAGTATATGACTAGCAAATATGATCAGGAGGTTGAGTTGCGTCGCGGTGACCTGCGTCTGCAGTCCATACTCACAACCAAGGGTAGGACATTGGATGAATACAGCTCATCAAATCTTAGTTCTGTTGAACAAAAGTTAATTAAAATTAATGCTGAAAAAATTTGTTTGTACAGAAATGATGTCGTATATTTGAGGCTTGCAGAGGCTTTGAATAGAGCAGAATGCCCCTCATTGGCATTCTCAATACTCAAATCAGGTCTTTGCTATGAGATCATTGACAGTCATATCTTAGGCTATGATACAGATGATAATCCCATTGTTGATGCTGAGCTTGAAAGAGCTAAGTCATTTGGTATTGATTATACCACTATGGATTATTATAACAAGAACTTCTGCTTGTATCAGATGGGTCAGCAGGGTAACGACGGCTTCAACAGGGTTTATTATGACCTTGAGAATGCCAACCCAATGGGAGCTGCTGATTATGAGAACGTTAGCAGAACCATTGACGGTGCAACAATCTATAGAGTCAATTCCCAGATCGTGTCTAACCGTAACTCAATGGGCAGCGGATCACCCAATACTATGGGTATCCATTCAAGAGGTTGCGGTGATGCCGATATTGATACCCTCTACACTATAGGACATAAGCTTTCTGAGATGGGTAAGCCGCGTACAGGCTCCCTTCAGGATTCAATTCTGGCTGTTGAGGAGTATATCATTGACGAGATGGGCCTTGAGACCTGCTTTGAGGGATACCGTTTCGGTGACCTGATGCGTATAGCTCAGCATCGTGCCAACGGCAGTGGTTATGATACTGATTTCTTTGCAGAGAAGGTTGCTTCACGTGAAAAAGCCACTATGGAGGATCCGTATGGAGCTAAGGATATGACTCTTTATGACCGCCTTAAAGACAGCAAGAACTGGTTCTTGCCGTTGGAGTGATATTAATGATACTGGCTGTTCCTGCTGTCCTTTTTATCCGTTACGGATAGAAAGGGCAGGGGTACAGACAGGTTATATATGAGAGTTGTTTTTAACTGTTTAACTAAAAGAGAAAAGAGTTTTTTACCTAATTATTATTCACTTAAATTTTTATTTATGAAAAAAAGAGACTTATTACTTGCAGGATTGGTCCTGTTTAATGTGTCTGCTTTTGCTCAGGACGGGCCTACCCGTTACTCAGATGATGCAAAAGTGATTTTCACACAGGACTTTGAGGATGCTCCTCAGGTCTTTAATGAGATGCGTCTCAATCCGGACCCCAAGCGTCCTACTACTCTTTACACCTGGAATGAGAAGCCCGTTGACAGCATCATGCAGGTGGCATATTATGTTAAGTCAGATAGTGTCGGAAGCTTCAAGATCAGCAAGCCCTCTGATATGCAGGGCGAGCAGTTTGAGATAGCCGGTTTAAGAGACTCTGTCATTATGATGTATGACGGTGTTATGAGAACTGATGCTGCATGGCCTGATGATTCAGCTCTGCAGTGGGATGCTCATTTTATTATTGAACATGACGGTGAGTCTCAGCATGGTGATAACATAGGAGGCGCACAATATGGTCTGGACCGTTATGGTGAAGAAGGTGGTTCTCAGTACTTCCGTTATAAGTCAGCTACCAGTGATAAAGTAGCTAACCGTGCCGGAAGTGATGGTGACCACTATGTACCTGAATATCGTCGTAACCTGTTTGTACGTAATATTCCTATTGAAGAGAATTCATCATATCGTGTCACTGTTTTCGTAAAGCCTACCCGCTATAGTGTATCTAAAGACATCAAGCCCAGAATCGGTTTGGATCTGATGCGTGGTTATTTCCACTCAGAGAAGAGTTTCCTTGTTGACCTTATCGGTAAGAAGGTAACACAGTGGGGTCGTACAACAACTGAGTTCCCCACTTTCTCAGACAAGACAGATTACACTACTCTTGATGAGGGCCAGTGGAACAAGATTACCCTTATGGCATTCTATAACAGTGATGAGGTAGGTAATGCATCACCTTATCTGCTCTCTTACTACTGGCAGACTGACTGGGACTGGAAGGTTAATGTTGATGAAAAAGGTATGGTAGCAGAGGAGGGTACTCCCAAGACCTTGCGTTACATCCAGCAGCCCGACAAGTATTTTGTACGTTTGTCTTTCCGTTCAGACTCCACTATATTTGATGTTGATAACCTCTCTCTTACCAAATCATGGATTGGCGGTGTTGAGTACTACAATGAAATGATCCGTGTTGACATGGGTTATCAGACCAATCTTGGTAAGTTGGCAGATGATGCATTGGAAGAAAACAAGATTGCATCAGTAGAGCTCCCCGGCACATATTTCGATGTTTGGGGTCGTTGGGCAGATGATCACCATTGGGAGCAGGTTCCTATCCTTTCCGCTGAGTATCAGGGTGACGGTTTCATGTACATGTGGACAGAGCCTGAGCCAGACGGTACACCTTTCACTCTTGATGTATATGATTCTCTTCTCGTATCATTTACCAACCCCCAGGATCCCGCACTTAGGCTGATGTACACGGGTGACAGATATCCTAACGGTGTTGATTCAGCTTGGGCTGCAAACAAGGAGAACAGAGTTGTATTTGATTTCCACAATGAAATAGCTTACCTTAACCCCACTATCATGATCAGCCCTGTTACAGGAAAGGCTGTCCGTTCACTTGCTGAACTCGCTCCTGTACTGCAGAGGGAGACAATTGTTGATGGTGCATTCGGTCTTGCTTCAGATACAAGAGAGATGACATTCAAGTTCTCAAAGAACCTTTCATTTGATAATCTTGGTGCCACTTCAAATAAAACTACTGTAACTCTTACCGGAAACGGTGTAACAGAGTATTGGAATATAAAGGAATATCCTGAGGATGCTAAGGGCTTTACCACAATTGAGCGTCCGGCAGAATATACTACTCCTTTACAGGGTGACTATGTTGTGAAATTCGTAAAGGTTACTCACCTCAAGAATCCGAATCCTGAGAGGTCAGAAGACTATGGCGAGGTTGTCAATATTAACTACCACTTCGGTGATTTCAATACTGAATATAAGCCTATTACTTACTTCAAGACCAACTGGAATGTTCCTGAGAATGTAACTGAGTCAGTTCCTCTTGGTACAGCCAGAATAGATCACGATAATAAGGAATATAAGGAAGGTAACGGAGTAAAGGCCAGTGGTAGCCGTATGTACAGACAGAGCGATGCTGGACAGGCTAACTGCACATTCTACCTTGCCCCGCGTGGTAGTGATACAGATGCTCAGTTCTACATTGGCGTAGGTGATGACAAATACTCAATCAATCTTGAGAAAGATGTTGATTATCAGATTTCATTCTTTGCGTTAGGTTGGGACAATAAAGCTGAGACAAACCTTTACATCTTCCCCAAACCTACAGAGGGTACTCCTGCTGATGTAAACAATGATGATAAGATATTGTTAGGGACATTCACTCCTACTAACTCTGTTCCAAATGCAGATGGCAGAAAGGCTGATTATGTAATCAAGACCGCTGACGCGCTCTCTTATAAGTTTACAGTTCCTGCTACCGGTAAGTATATCGTTGAGTTCAGAATGCCTAAGAGTGCAGGTTGGACCGGTACTCTTTACAGTGATATAGCCATTACCGCTGCAGCAGGTGGCCTCTCTGATGCTTCTGTTGGTAGAATCAATTCAGCTCTTGAGGAAGCTGCCAAGGCTATTGCTGCAGCTGATGATGCTAAGTATCGTGGTGCTGACTATAACAACCTTGTAACTGTCAAGGGTGAGGGTGACGGCTTCATTGCAGCCAAGAAGGCTACCAAGATGAACCTGCCGGCAGAGTATGAGGAAGAAGGCAAGATTATTGATGCTGCTACAAGCGCTCTTAAACTCCATATGGACACTGTTGATGCATTCAATAAGGCATTGGCAGATGCACAGGCTAAGCTTGATCTTTACGATGCTGATACACTCAAAGCATATAAGAATCTTGTTGTAGTAGGTGATCTGCAGACTGCTGTAACCAGATTTGACGGCTATGACTTCTCAGCTCAGGTTCCTGGTCAGATTAATGCTGATACCAAGATTCTGCTTGATGCCATCAAGGCTGTTGAAGACCGTCAGGCTCTGAATTACGAGCTGAAAGATACCAAGACTGCTGCTTCTGCTATATTGCTGGCTAATGCTAAGTATTCAGCCCTGGCTGCATATGTTGATCTGGAGGATGCTATCCTTTCTGCAAATGCATTAGATTCTATTGCTGCAGTTGATGAGGAAATCAACAGCACTATCAGTGCTCTGTCAGGTGCAATGAGGCCTGTTAAGTTGCTCTCATTTGCTAATGTAATCACTAAGCGTATTACAGCACTGAACTCTTTGGCTACCTCACTTGGCGTAGAATTTGATTCAGATACTAAGACACGCATAGCTGATGCTGTTATCGATGATGATGAACTTGCTGATCTTATGAAGACAAAGATCACAGAGGCTATCTACAATAGGGTTAACGATGGTAACAATAAGCCTTTGGATCTGTCTGCATTCATCAAGAACTACTATCTGTATGCTACTCCTATCCTCAATGAGGTTGGTTCAGTTACCAAGGATGATGGTAATACATTGAAGAATGCTAAGATCGTTACTCCTGGAGCTCAGATCCAGCACATTGAGCACAGATGGAATACTAACCAGGTATGGGGCGTAATTATTGGTGTAGAATTTGATAACCTCTATCCGGGTTGGAGCTTCACTGCTGACAACAACGGTGGCAGCGGTAACAGATATGTAACTCCTGATGATGAGGGCTATCCTACCTTTACCGGTGAAGATGAGACCAAGTACCTCGCATTTGACGGCCAGCTTGCTATGGACTGGAACTCAAAGGCTGAGATGAAGCAGGTTGTTACAGGACTTCCTATCGGTACCTATTCTCTGGGTATTAACCTTAAGAATAACGGTAAGCCCGGTAGCACTAGCCTTACTGCAATTGTAGGCGAAGATACTTATAAGGGTACAAATCCTGAGGGAACAGGCGTATTCAGTGTTGACAGTATCTTGGTTGGAGCTGAAGGTGTGATGGCTATTGACTTCATCCTTGCTTCTGGCGACAACTGGTCAAAGGCTGATAACTTCTCACTGACCTTTACTCCTCTTAAAGACTTTGACTATAGTACAGTTGCTACAGTTGTTGACTTTGCACAGGCAGAGGCTGCAGGTGAGTATGAGTACTACACTCTGACCTGGATTAAGGTTGAGGCACCTGAGAAGGGTCAGGTTTACTTCCGCAAGAGCGGTAATGTTGTTGAAAAGATTATTTTCAAGTAATCTCTAGATAACAAAACCTCTATAATGAATCGGCGGAGAGCGCAAGGCTCCCCGCCGATTCTCTTTTTATCACTTTTTAGGTCTGTCAATTATGCTATTTGATTAAAAGGAGGTATCTTTATGACCGCTAACCGAAGGAGTGCTAATTATTAACATTATCATTATAAAGATGAAATCAAGATTTACTCTTCTGGCCGCTCTTATGATGGCCGGCATTGCCGCTCAGGCACAGAACCCTATTATCCGTGACCAGTTCTCAGCTGATCCTTCAGCTCTTGTTGTAGGTGACCGCGTATATGTGTTCCCGTCTCATGACATTCCGGCTCCTGATGAATACGCCCGTAAGGACTGGTTCTGCATGGCAGACTATCATGTATTCTCAAGTGACAACCTTACTGACTGGAAGGACCACGGTGTAATTGTTGACCAGTGGACTGCACCTTGGGTAAATGAGAAGGGTTATTCAATGTGGGCACCAGACTGCAAGCAGAACCCCAATAACGGCAATTATTATTTCTTCTGGCCGGCAGGCTCCAAACCACAGCCCAGTGCAAACGGACGCCGTGGTATGGGCGGTAACCGTGTAGGTGTGGCCATTGCTCACAATCCTTTTGGTCCCTATATCCCTGAGGCTACTCCTCTGGAAGGTGTAGGTGGCATTGACCCCTGTATCTTTGTTGATGATGACGGCCAGGCTTACCTTGTAATGCCCGGTATCACTATCACCAAGATGAATGATGACTGGCTCTCCGTATCAACTGATCCGGCAGACCGTCACCGTGTAGAGGAGGTTCCCACCAAGGGCCTTGTGGAGGGTCCCTACCTGTTCAAGCATAACGGCAAGTACTATATGACATTCCCCTGGGCACGTGACGTTGAGGAGGTGCTGGCATACTGCATGGCAGACAATATCTTTGGCCCGTACAAGTTCATGGGCGTATTCTTTGAGGAGCATGCCAACAAGTGCTGGACCAACCACCACTCAATCATAGAGTTCAAGGGACAGACCTATCTCTTCTATCATCACAATGACTACTCACCTGCATTTGACAAGAACCGTTCAGTTTGCGCTGACTCTATATTCTTTGAGCCTGACGGCAGCATCCGCATGGTTAAGCCTTCATTGCGTGGTATCGGCGTAACACAGGCCAATAAGGAGATTCAGATAGACCGTTACTCTGAGATTAGCCAGAGCGGTGATTCAATTGCATATATTGATACAACCAATTACTTTGCTGGCTGGAAGACCGTATTCTATGAGCAGGGTGCTTGGGTTAAGTATAACACCGTAAACTTTGATAAGGCTCCTGAGAGAGTAAAGGTAAAGATTGCTGCTCCTTCAACCGGAACACTTGAGATACTGCAGGATGACAAGGTCATCTCTAAGGTTAAGCTCAGCCCCAAGAGCACTGCAACTGAGATTGTAGCAGCCGTTAAGGGTGCATCAACCGGAATACATCATCTTAAGGTGCGCCTGGCATCCAAGGGTAATGTCCAGATAGACTGGCTCTCTTTTGAATAAAACTTAAACCAAATGCGTGTCATGAAAACAAAAACTATATTGACAGCAGTTCTGACCATGCTCGTAGGGGCATGGTCAGGCTGTTCTTCAACCAACAAGGTTACTGAGTGTGTTAACCCGCTTACTTATACTGATATTCCGGATAATGACTGGATCCGTGTGGGCGATGACTACTATATGGTAAGTACCACCATGTATTTCTGCCCGGGTGCTCCTATCATGCACTCCAAGGATCTGGTGCACTGGGAGCTTGTAAGCTATGTGTATGACTATCTTGAGGATGATGATGTATATAACCTGCGTAATGGCCGCAACGCTTACGGCAAGGGCCAGTGGGCTACATCACTCCGTTATGTAAACGGTACATACTATGCTCTGTTCATAGCCAATGACCAGAACAAGACATACATCTACCGCACCAAGGATATTACCAAGAGTAATTGGGAGCGTTCAGTGATAGACCGTCCGTTCCATGATGCCAGCATGCTCTTTGAAGATGGCCATCTCTATGTGGTATGGGGTAACGGTGAGATCCGTATCATAGAGCTTGAACCGGACGGTTCTGCCATCAAGGCCGGTGCTGAGGAGAAGATTATCATTGATTCTCCGCGTCAGGGCTATAACCTGCGTGCCGAGGGTGCGCATATCTATCACATCGGTGATTATTACTACGTGATTGTGATTGACTGGCCAAGCGGCGGCGTACGTACCGAGACCTGCTGGCGCTCCAAGAACTTGTTCGGCCCGTATGAGAGCAAGACCATCCTGAGCGGTGCATTTGACGGCCGTGGTGACGGTGTGGCTCAAGGTGCCATCATCGAGACCCAGAACGGTGACTGGTATTCAATTATGTTCCAGGACCACGGTGCCGTGGGTCGTATCCCTACCCTGCAGCCTATGAAGTGGGTTGACGGTTGGCCTATTCTGGGTGATGATACCAAACCTGTCAAGCAGTTTACCGTAAACCTGCCGGAGAGCGGCAAGAACCGCACCTGGGATAATGATGAGTTCAACTATAAGAAAAATGAGTTGGATCTGGTATGGCAGTGGAGTCATAAGCCTGACAACAGCGCCTGGTCAGTTACTGAGCGTAAGGGTTGGCTCCGCCTCAAGACAAGCCAGATAGCTACGAATGTTATGAATGCCCGTAATACGCTTACACAGCGCACTGTAGGCCCTCGTTGCTACAGTGAGGTGCTGATGGACGCCAGCGGTATGAAACCCGGCGACAGGGCAGGAATTGTGGCTTTCCAGAGCAATTACTGCACCATTGGTGTTGAGGTGGCTCAGGATGGATCCAAGAGTCTTGTAGCCATGACACATCGTGCTCAGGGCCGCCGTTGGGGCCAGCAGGGTGGTCAGCAGCCCAGCCCTGATACTGAGGCTCTGCGCATCCCGCTCACGCAGGATAAGGTTTGGCTCAAGATCCGTTACGTGTTTACTCCCCAGGAGGAGGGTGAGCGTGCCGATCAGGCATTCATGAGCTACTCTCTTGACGGTAAGAACTGGACAGATGTGGATGCCGTGCTCCAGATGTCATTCAGTCTGGATTACTTTACCGGCTATCGCACCGGACTCTACAGCTTTGCTACAGAGGCAGCCGGCGGATACGCAGATTTTGACTATTTCCGTCAGGAGGCTTATTGAAAAGTTAAAATAATATAAACGTTTAACTTTCGTACCTAATCTTTATAATAGGAATGAAGCGTGATTTGAGTGACAGTATGCAGAGTCAAGGATCCCTTTCAGTGAGCGATGAATCCATTGCCCGTATGCTGTGTGATGATAATCACGTAGAACAAGCAGTGCGCCTCATTATGAAGAAGTATGGTGAACAGTTATACTGGCACATACGCAGAATGGTGGTGGCACATGATGATGCTGAGGACTGCTTGCAGGAGACGATGATAAACGTGTACAAGTACCGTAGCACATACTCTAACGAGTACCCGCTTTCATCCTGGCTCTACAAGATAGCTACAAATGAGAGTCTTAAATTATTGAAGAACAGGGCCGGTTTCACGATGTCAGTTGATGACCTGGGTGATTCACTTAAGGACAGCGTTCGTGAGGAGGCCAGCCCAAATGCTGATGAGACTCTGATTCTGTTACAGGAGGCCATAGCATTGCTGCCTGCCAAGCAGAAGATGGTGTTTAACTTGCGTTACTATGATGACAAGAGTTATGAGGAGATACACCAGATAGTAGGTGACAGCGTAAATACGCTCAAGACCAACTACCACTACGCAGTACAAAAGATAAAGGATTATATATTAGAACATCAGTTATGAAAGAGTTTGATCTGGAAAGTATGAGTAGGGAGATGCCCTTCAAGATGCCTGAGCATTTCCTTGATGACATGACAGAACGTGTCGTGTCCCAGATTGGTAAGCAGCGCAAGCAGAACAGGGACCGTAAGATTGTGGCTCTGTTTGCAAGCGTAGCTAGTGCTGCAGCAGTTGCCCTGCTGTTCCTGCATCCGTTTGGAAGCAGCCTGAATATTCCTGATTATGATAACATCTCACAGTGCGCAAGCGTGGATGAGGTGCTCCAGGATATGACTGCAGAAGAACTGAGCATGTATTCAATGATGAGTAACTATTACGGCAACTGATTTATGAGAAAACGCTGGACAGCATTGTTGATTCTTGCAGGCTTGCTCCTTTCCTCACCATCTATGATGGCGCAGCAGGAAAGGGATGAGCAGATGATCAATGCGTCTCTGCGTTTCATAAAGGAGAATGCCAGTCTTACCAAGAAGGAGTACGAGAAGTTTGCCAAGATTTACATTGAGTATAACGAGCAGCTTGCCAAGTTGAACCGTGAGCTCCAGCCTGAGTCACGTGATTATATGAAGCGTTGGCAGGAGATAAACTCCAGCTATATGCAGAAACTTGACAAGGCTCTGCCTGATTCCACCCGTCAGAAGGTGGGTGTAGCTCAGTGGGAGCTTGGTCAGAAGGTTTGGGGTCAGCGTTCAGAGCAGACCCGAATGAATTCGGAGCGTCAGTTCCAGATGATGGGGCAGTGGAATCAGATGAACCCGCAGTTCATGATGCAGCCCCACATGTATGATTTCCAGCGTTTCCGTCAGCGTGAAATGCAGCAGGCTGATGAACAGCAGCAACAGTGGTGGGAGAACTACTGGCGCAACTGGGGTGAGCCTGATACTGCAATGATACGCCGTATGGAGGAGATAAGCCGACGTTATCGTGAGCGTGACAGCATCTGGCAGCAGCGCAGGCAACAGTTTGGGCCGCAGTCAGGTCCTCAGTTCGGCCCTGGTGGATTCGGCCCTGGATTCGGCGGTTCTGGTTTTATTCCTCAAGTGCCTCAGATGGGTTTCCCGCAGAGAGGCCAGCAGCAGAATAACGGAATTCCCCAGTATGGCCCTCAGTTTGGTCCGGGCTTCAATAATACCAACAGATTCAGATAATCTTTCATTCTCTTGATAAAAGAGGGGCACAAAGGGGACGGTTCTTTTTGTGCCCCTAATTATTGCTCTTGGAGGTGTTACAAACAGGGGCACAAAAAGAACCGTCCCTATTGTGCCCCTAAAAAAAAAGAATCGGAACATTTCTGCTCCGATTCGTTTTTTTAGTTTCAGGTGATTTATTAATATCTGTCCTCAGGAATTGCACCTGCATAGACTGCCTTAGGAACAATCTCAAGGATGTTCATAGGAGCGATGCTTCCCGGATCTTCCTTAACCTGACGCATGCGGAGGTAGTAATCCTTGTCAGGCTCCATAAAGCGTGTGGTAACAATCTTACGGAAGCAAACGTCATGGTTACGCAGACGATCGCTTATGCTGGTTCCCATTGCAAAACCTGCAGGAGCCTTCATATATCCGCGGTTACGCATAGCCTTGTCATTAGCCTGGATATTGAGTTCCTTCTCCTCAGGTGTGCTACCCTTTATATCCTTATCCAGAACGTTTCCTATCTTGGCGTCGGTTGTCATGATAGCCATATTAACGGGTATTCCGCACGGATCCCAGCTGGGATCACCTTCACCCTCCTTACCTGTTCCAAAGAAGAAGTGTACAATACCACGTGTCTTACGATACTTGGCATCTGACTGTGCGTTACCGAATATACGGATTTCATAAGTACCTGCCTCAGGTACAGGCGGCAGACGGAATGTAATATCAAATATACCCTTGATGTTCATTTCATCATGATACATGATATCCCACTCCTTATCCTGATATCTTACAACATATAGGGTCTGTTCTGATGCACTTACATTCTTGCAGAAACCTTCCTTGAATGCATATACTGCAAAGGTGGTAGGCTTGTCACCAAGAGTCTGTCTCATACGGCCACGTGCTCCACTGTTGATGAAGTCAGGTGACAGAGTGTGACCCATGAATCTCAATCTTGTTCTGAGGGCGTTCTTGGTGTGTCCGTCAAATACCAGCAGACTGTCAACGAAATAGTAGCCACCGTTCATGGCACCTTCTGTATCGATGTCCTGAACCTCATCCCTGTTCCATATCCTGATACCTTCTGCCTCAAGAGTTCCAGCGGCTACTGTTCCCTTACGGTTAATGTAAATGTATTTACCGTTATTGTTTGAAGCCATTCCGAGATCACTGAATTCTCCGTTATCATACGGTGTGCTTATACGCATGATTGAGTGCTGGAGTGTCTCGTAGAAATCTTCCATATCAATGGAATCAGGGCAAGCTCCTTTATAATGATCAATGATATTCTTGTCAGTGAAATTCAATAGGTTACGCTCAAGCCACTCCGGAAGGATATGATAAGCCATAAGCTTGTATAACGGGCTTGTGGTCAGAGTGTCATTGTCATTGAGATGGGCGCCGTCATTATAAACCCTTCTGGCAAAAGCTTTGAGACTCTCACCTGCTTTACCTGTGAACTTACCTACAACACCCTCTTCCTCAACATCTGTGATTCCATATTTTACGTCAAGTACTGAGTCTGTAACGGCGAACAATGTGTATTTGAACAGACGCTCGTTTGGCCAAACAACTCTCTGGTACTGACCGTTATCGTAATTCTGGTAACCTGTTGAATAGTGAACCTTGACGCTTCCGGTCATCTCAAGGCATGCATAGGTTGAATCATATCCGGGTTCGGGGTATGTTACATCCCTGTACTTTTCAAGTTCTTCACTCAGCTTGGTCATTTCCAAAGCCCTAAGGAAGATAGTAGCCTTGTGGCCGGGTGTGGCCTTGGCGTTGTTGAGTCTGAGGAAACCGGGAATATACTCGGTACTCTGCCTGATAACCTTATCTATAATATGAACGACACCGTTTACTGTAGAGTCATCAGCCTCTATGATTTTTGAGAACTGGTTGATGGTATAGGCAACTCTGATCTGGCTGAGATCGGTTGAATCCTCTACGGCCTCATAGGTAAGATAACGGTTCAGCATGTTTGAGTAGGGAAGACTGCCGTCCTTGTTCTTTCTGAGGTCATCAAGGAAAATGGACTCTTTGCAGAGGTGTGTCCTACGGATGGAGTCAATGATTGAATCAGGAAGACATTCTACGCTTGAATAATAGAGATTCTTCTTGTCAGGATTCGGCTCCATTTCCTTTCTCTCTTGCAGATATGCTCTTATAGCCTCATTGGTGGGAACAAACAGTGTACGGTCACCGTATGTCTTAAGCTCTCCCCAGTAACTGCTGCCATTGATGTTTTTCTTGAGAATATAGATGAAGTCTGAGAAGATTTGCTCTCCGTTTTCATCTGTGTACTCCTCAAGGAATGTGGCGATGGTTTTACCGTCACTGATGTAGAATGTGCCGGGGTGCTGCTCACTCCAAAGGTCTGTACATGAAGATGCAATACCTAACAGAACTGTTGCGACTGCGGCAATCGCTGACTTTCTGATTGATCTTTTGTTGATTTTCATATTTTTGGTTAATTAATTATTTAGTTATCAGGTTATTAAGTATAACTTTGATCTGTTTGGACAAAGGACAGTCCGCACGGATTGCGCAGTTATAGCGCGTAAAGATAATAAGAATTTCAGATATGATGGTTATTTTATACCTTTTTTTATTAAAAAATGCGTCCGGGCCATATTTGTAACGGTCCGGACGCATAAGGTTGCTATATTCAGAGTTCTTACCAGTTCATGCGATAATTGCCGCTCAGATGGAGCAGTGAGAAGAGGTAGATAAGTCCGTCATAATAGATGTCATAGTAGCCGTCCTCATATGGCTCGTGCTTGAGTGAGAACATATGGCGTATCAGCTCCTCGTTATAATCGCTGCTGCACATGAGGGCTGTGGTGGCCATGGTTCCTACGAAACCTATTGAGTGGCGCAGGTTGCCTCTCCAGCGGCCGCCGCCCATGAGGAAACGGGGAGCATCACCGTTAAGGGCGAACTGATCGGGGAACTCGGTTATACCGTAGCGGCCCAGGATGGCGTTCTGGAACTTCTTGGCATACTCAGTCTGCCACTCTGCATCCTTGTGGTACCATGTGAAGTCCATTGCAATGTTCATGGGTACGCGCCATGAGTCATAGTGGAACTCGCTGCCGCGGTTGGGAGTGCCGTCAAACTGGCTTTGGTCGGGGTTGATACCGGTAACGGGGTCGCAGGCGCGGTGCAGGTATGCACGTGCGCTGTCAGCCAGCTCGCGGTAGATAGCCTCGCGGCCGTCCTTGGCTGTCTCGGCCCAGATCTCATAGAATGCGGGCAGGTGGTATGAAGGATCGGTCCACTCGTTTGAACGGGTATCGGGGCAGAAGTTGATAAGCTTCTTGTCCATGTTGATGATGTTGGTGACACCGCCTGTACCGTCCTTTGAGAAGAGGTCATTAAGCAGTTCCTGAGCCTCCTTGAGGTAGTCAAACTCCTCATAGCTGCCCCAGCGGCGTGAAGCCAGCAGCAGGTCTGTCACGTAGTAGAGCTCACCGTCACTGGCTGAACCCTGTGAGGTGCGGCGGCCATCAGTACGGCATGACCATGCAAACAGACCGTGTGAGGGACCCTCCTCATTATGGCGCATAAAGTGCTTTGACCAGCGCCATACCTTATTGAATATCTCAGGTTTATTCATCTGTACGGCTACCATCATGGCGTATGACTGACCCTCAGTGCGGACGTCATTGTTCTTTACGTCTGATATGTAACCCATCTTTACTGTCTTGCCGTCAACCTCAACGTCAACGTCCTTGTAAGCGGCATTTTCACCCTCAAATATGATTGAATAGATCTCATTGATCTTGGCGTCAATCTCAGCCTGGCTGAAGCCTGCTTCCTTGAGATAGTTGCGGTACTTGCCTGTCTCTATGTAGCCTTTCTTGGCCGGTTCAAGTTTCTTTGCTTTTGCTGATGATGCGCAGGCGGCAATGGCCAGGAATGCGCAGAGAGCTGCCATCATAATGGCTTTTGTCTTGTTCTTTCTCATTTTAGTTAATTAATTGGCTATTGTTGTACGTATGATTTCCAGCGCTGGTAGGCCTCATCGTATGCGGGCATATCGGAAGCCTTGGGCTCTATGACGCGGATCTTCTGCAGTGAAGCGAAGGCCTCGTTGTGGTCATTGTAGATATGGGCTCCCATGCCTGCACCCTTGGCTGCACCTATTGAACCGTCTGTGTTGTAGAGTTCAATGGTGGCACCTGTAACACCGGCCAGGGTGTCACGGAAGATGGGGCTTAGGAACATGTTGGCATTGCCGGCGTGGATCTTGTTCACGGGCATGCCCATATCCTCCATTATTTCTATTCCGTATTTGAATGAGAATACTATACCCTCCTGGGCGGCACGGATAAGGTGTGAACGGTTGTTGATGTTGAAGTTCACTCCGTTGAAGCTGCAGCCGCGCTCCTTGTTCTCAAGCACACGCTCTGCGCCGTTACCGAACGGCAGTACGGATACGCCGCCTGAACCTATGGGTGCCTGGGCAGCCAGGTCATTCATCTCAGCATATCCTATGCCCTCTGGTACGATGTTGCGCTTCATCCAGGCGTTGAGGATACCTGTGCCGTTGATGCAGAGCAGTATTCCTAAGCGGTTGAATCCTGTCTTGTGGTTTACGTGGGCAAAGGTGTTCACTCTTGACTTGGGGTCATAGCTTATCTCACCGTTCACACCATATACTACGCCTGATGTTCCAGCAGTGGATGCTATCTCACCGGGCTCGAACACGTTGAGTGAAAGTGCGTTGTTGGGCTGGTCACCGGCACGATAGGTTACAGGTGTGCCCTCTGCCAGGCACAGCTCCTTGGCTGCTGCCGATGTGAGGCGGCCCTGCTCTGCGAATGTGGGTACAATCTTGGGTATGAATGAGCGTGGTATGCCGTAGTAGTCAAGCAGGAATCCAGCTACATCGCCTGTCTGGAAATCCCAGAACATACCCTCTGAAAGACCTGATATTGTGGTTGCAATCTCACCGGTAAGACGCATTGCGATATAATCACCGGGGAGCATGATCTTGTCAATCTTGTCAAAAATCTTAGGCTCGTTCTGCTTTACCCAGGCCAGCTTGGAGGCTGTGAAGTTACCGGGGGTGTTAAGTAGGTGGGTAAGACACTGTGAGCGGCCCAGATCCTGGAAAGCGGTCTCACCGATGCCTACTGCGCGGGAGTCACACCAGATGATGGCGGGGCGCAGCACTTTCTGATGCTTGTCAACGCACACCAGTCCGTGCATCTGATAAGAAATACCTATGGCTTTGATATCCTTTACATCGGCATTGCTTTGTGACAGAACCGCTGCTGTGGCCTCTTTCAGGTATGACCACCAGTCTTCAGGATTCTGCTCAGCCCATCCCGGGTTGACTGCTTTAATGGGTGCTTCACTCTTGGGGGCAAACGCTGTTGCTACACAACTGCCGTTTTGGGCATCTACGAGGCTGCACTTCACTGAAGAGCTGCCAATGTCATAACCTAATAGATACATACTTTTTACTTATAATTGATTGTAATTTATACCAGTTTACATTAGGGCAAACAAAGGTAGTGAAAAGAACTGAAAAGAACACCATCGACACGGTTCTTTTTGAGTGGAGACGTTCCGACACGTTTTCCGCGAGCAAACGTAACATTCTAGCCCAAGCGTCCAGCCTAAATATTGTTTTTGCGCCATACATATCATGAGTTACACCAAAAATTAGTACTTTTGACACCTATTATAATTGTCACTATCCAGATTGGCCTATGAAGAAAACTTTGCTTATTGCCTTGGTGACCATGCTGTCACTGTCATGTTCATCACAAAATCATGAACTTAAACTTTGGTACAACACCCCCGCACAACAGTGGACCGATGCCCTCCCGCTCGGTAACGGACGATTGGGCGCCATGATATTCGGAACCCCTGCCCAGGAGCGTATCCAGATAAATGAGGAGACCATCTGGGGTGGTGGCCCGCACAACAATGTAAACTACGCCGCCAAGGATGGCCTGGAACAGATTCGCCAAGCCCTTTGGGAAGGACGCCGTTCTGATGCCCAGGCCCTGTGTGATGAGTACATCTCATCCAAGAGTGCGCATGGAATGCCCTATCAGACAGCCGGCTCGCTTATGCTTGATTTTGACGGAATCACCGATTTCACCGACTATTACAGGGAGCTGGACCTTAACCGTGCCGTTGCTCTGACACGTTTCAAGGCCAATGGCGTGGAGTACACTCGTGAGAGTTTCGTATCATTCCCAGACCAGGTTATCGTGATGCGCCTTACCGCATCGGCTAAGGGTGCTCTCTCATTCAATGCCAGCTATAACCTGCCTTATCGCGAGGAGCGCATACCTAACACTTTTGCCGGACTGGTTCAGAACGGTAAGGTCGCTGCCTTGTCAGTAACCTGTAAGGGTGATGACCATGAAGGTATTGAGGGCAAGATCAGGTTCACAGACTACGCCGTGATTGAAGCTGAGGGCGGCAAGGTATCGGTTGTGGACCAAAAGAACGTGACCGTTAAGGATGCCGATGCTGTAACTATCTATATATCAATAGGAACTAACTTTGTCAATTATAAGGATGTAAGCGGTGACGATTTGAAAACGGCTACAGAACCTGTGGCAAAGTTCAGGGACAGCAATGACAAGAAGAAGTATGAAAAGGCGCTGGCCGCCCACATAAAGGAGTACCAGAAGCAGTTTGGTACAGTAACTTTAGACCTGGGTATCAATGATCAGGCTAAACTGCCTACTGATCAGCGTGTGGCACAGTTTGCCAGCAATTTTGACCCGCAGATGGTTGAACTCTATTTCCAGTTTGGCCGATACCTCCTGATATGTTGCTCACAGCCGGGTGGACAGGCTGCAAACCTGCAGGGAATATGGAACGAGAGCAGGCAGGCACCCTGGGACGGCAAATACACCACCAACATAAATGTGGAGATGAACTACTGGCCAGCATTCGTATGCGGCATCTCCCAGACCTTTGACCCGTTCCTGCAACTGGTCAAGGATTGCGCCGAGCATGGTAAGGAGACCGCACAGATGTACGGTTGTCGCGGCTGGACCCTGCACCACAACACTGATATATGGCGCTCTACCGGTGCCGTTGATGGTGCTTACAACGGCATGTGGCCTACCGGAGCCGCCTGGTTCTGCCAGCAAATCTGGGACGGTTACCTCTTTAATCAGGATCCCAAGTATCTTAAGGAGATATATCCTATAATGAAGAGCGCCTGCGAGTTCTTCATTGACTTCCTGGTGGCTGAACCCGTATCGGGCCACAACTACCTGGTAGTGGCACCTTCATACTCTCCTGAGAACGCACCCCATGTACAGGATGTACTGGGCAAGGGCAACATAACCACCGTATTTGGCGCCACCATGGACAACCAGATGATGGCCGATCTGTTCGGAAACACTATTGAGGCTGCGGCACTGATGGGTGAGAAGGGAGCATTTGTAGATACACTCAAGAACATCAAGAGCCGTCTGGCTCCAATGAAGATAGGCAGTTGGGGACAGCTGCAGGAGTGGTTTGAGGATTGGGACGACCCCAAGGACAACCATCGCCACGTATCACACCTGTGGGGTATGTATCCCGGCCGTCAGATTACAGCCGACGGCACACCAGATCTCTTCAAGGCCGTACGCACCAGCCTTGAGGCCCGCGGTGACGAGTCAACCGGATGGTCCATGGGCTGGAAGGTTTGCCTCTGGGCTCGCCTGCTTGACGGTAACCATGCATACAAACTTATTCAGGATCAGCTCAAGCCCGCCCGCAGCCGCGGATTCGGTGGAAGCGGCGGCACCTACAACAACCTGTTTGATGCTCACCCGCCATTCCAGATTGACGGTAACTTTGGCTGCACAGCAGGTATAGCTGAGATGCTGGTACAGAGCCACACCGGTAAGGTGGTGCTCCTGCCCGCACTGCCCGATGTCTGGAAGGACGGCACCGTAAAGGGTCTGCAGTGCCGTGGCGGCTTCATCCTTGAGGAACTTACCTGGAAGGACGGCAAGCCCGCCACCGTAAAGGTTCGCTCCACAGTTGGCGGCAAACTCAACATCAGCTGGAACGGAAGCGAGCAGAATCTGGACACAAAGGCTGGTAAGGTTTACAGCATCAAGTTTTGATGCTAATTGAAAATTGAAAATTGAAAATTAATACGATCGCACCTGCGTTTCCCTGTGCGTGATCCTAATCAGCACAAGGATTCCAGTTGCACCCAGTAAAACCAAAAGGTTTAAGCAAAGCGTAAACATTTTGGTTTTACCCGGCCCGGAGGGCCGGCAAGCGTAGTGAAACGAAGCGCGTTTCCAGAAGGAAACTAAAAAAAGGTTGTTTCTAATACGCAGATAAACCATCCGGTAGGATGGTTGTTTCCAAAGGAAACTAAAACAAGGTCAAGGATGTCTTGACATCCATCCTGACGCTTAAGGCCATAGGCCGTAAAGCGTAACAACCCGAGCGTAGCGAAGCAGCGAGCATCCCGCCGGATGGTAAAAGAAAAAGCTAAAACAACTATAACTCTAAACAAAATGAAAATCAAAAATGTACTCCTGCAGGCCCTAACATTAAGCCTGCTCCCCCTGAGCGCAACCGCTCAGAAACAAGTGTCAATTGACTGGTACGGCTTTGTTGCCGCACAATCATTTACGGATACACATGCCAGTCAGGCAAAAGCCGAGGGTTTTCTCTATCAGTTTCCTTTAGACAAGGATGCTGATCCCCAAGGAAATGACCTTAACAGCTACACGTACGGTTCAGAGTTCGGAACCATGGCACGCTTAGGCTTTACCCTGAAAGGCCCCGATATCCTTGGCGCATCTACCCGTGCAAAAGCTGAGATAGAGTTCTCAGGCCATAAGACCAGCGAACTCCTTTACCGTCATGCTTTTATGGCATTTGACTGGGATGACGGCGGTACTCTTATTCTTGGCCAGACCTGGCATCCAATGAATGACCTGTTCCCGTCAACAGTTGGTATTGCTATAGGTGCACCCTTTAACCCTCTGAACCGCAGTCCGCAGTTGCGTGGTGAAGGTTTCCTGGATAAGAATCAGAACATCAAGCTTACAATTGCCTGCATATTCCAGTCCATGAACACATCGACAGGTCCTGCTGGAAATTCTTACAGCTATATACGCAACTCCTTGAGACCAATGATATATGGAGGTCTTGATTTCAAGCTGGGTGACCTTAAGCTGGGCGCAGGCGTTGAATACCAGGATATAGTTCCTCTCATGGATGCCACTGACAAAAACAAGAAATATCACCTTACTGGCTTTACCGGAATGGTTCAGGCTCATTATGCCAAGGATAAGCTCTCTATAAAGGCCAAGGGTCTTTTAGGCCAGAATATGTCACATCTGGGCATCTGCTCCGGCTACGGTCAGGTGGCTGATCCTGATAATACCGGAAAAATAGAATTTGCTCCGCTTACCGCCCTTTCCACATGGGCTCAGGTTCAGTACGGCGGTGCTCTCAAGTTTGGACTGTTCGGAGGCTATATGAAAAACTATGGTGCAGACAAGGATCTTGATGCTACCAAGATTTACGCCATTGGCGGTGGAAAGATTGACAGCATGTGGAGACTCACTCCCAATGTCACCTACACCGCAGGTAACGTAGTTTTTGGATGTGAATTTGAATTTACATCAGTAGCATACGGAAAGGTAGAGTCTAAGGGTACAGTAACTGATACGCACGACGTAAACAACTTACGCACACTCTTGTCTGTAATGTACAATTTCTAAAAGCACTGGACGCTCTGACATGAGAATACGCATGCACGCGGGTTCCCGGTCGGAGCGTCCACTGTTTACGCAGGTGCGGACGTATTCTTGGACGCTTGGACTGTGTGAATACGTTTGCACGTGGAAAACGTGTCGGAGCGTCCGTGTGTGGGCGCAGGTGCTGGCGTTTTTTTGAGGCGTGGGGCGGGGAATACGGGGAGAAAGCTGTATCTTAGTGGGTTGTATGAAAATAGGGGAGATTGATTTTGGGGAGAGGCCGGTGTTTCTGGCCCCGATGGAGGATGTGACTGATCCTGCTTTCCGCCTGCTCTGCAAGCGGTTCGGGGCCGATATGGTCTATACCGAATTTGTGTCGAGCGATGCGCTTATACGCGAGGTGAACCGCTCCATGCAGAAACTCACCATCTGTGATGAGGAGCGCCCCGTGGCTATCCAGATTTATGGTAAGGATACTGAGGCCATGGTGGGTGCCGCCAAGATGGTTGAGGCTGCCGGGCCCGATGTGTTGGACCTGAACTTTGGCTGCCCTGTAAAGAAGGTGGCAGGCAAGGGAGGCGGTGCAGGCATGCTTCAGAACATTCCCAAAATGCTTGAGATAACGCGTGCAGTGGTTGATGCGGTCAAGATTCCTGTTACGGTAAAGACCCGCTTAGGCTGGAATGATGAGAGTAAAATCATAGTTGAACTGGCCGAGCAACTGCAGGACTGTGGCATTCAAGCGCTCACCATCCACGGGCGGACACGTGCCCAGATGTACACCGGACAGGCCGACTGGACTCTGATAGGCAAGGTAAAGGAGAATCCGCGCATCAAAATTCCTATCATCGGCAACGGCGATATCACCACCCCCGAGCGTGCCAAGGAGTGTTTTGACCGATATGGGGTGGATGCCATCATGATAGGCCGCGGCAGTTTCGGACGGCCGTGGATTTTCCGCGAGGTAAAGCATTATCTTGAGACCGGTCAGCTTTGGGAGGATCCCGGATTCCAGTGGAAGATGGATGTGCTCAAGCAGGAGACCCTGGACAGCATAGCCCGTCTGGACGAGCGTCGCGGCATAGTGCACATTCGCCGTCACCTGGCTGCCAGCCCCCTGTTCAAGGGATTGGAGGATTTCCGCCACACCCGCATTGAGATGCTCCGGGCCGAAACGGTCAGCGACCTGTTTGCCATTATGGACCGCATTACAGCTCAATGGGGCTCGTATTAGAAAGAGAACTTTTTGGGTAGTTTCGCTATTTCTTTATTATTGTAAGCACTCCTGCGGAGAGGGCCGGGATTTGTAGGATTACGTCGTTTCCATCGGTGGAAGCGCTGGTTTTCTTTAGCGCTACTGCGTTCTTGTTCTCCATGCTGTTGGCTACGGTCAGGGAGCCGGGGGCGTAGTATTCGAACCCGGTGCTGCTCACGCCTTCCCAATCGCCTTTGATGCGCAGGGTTGCGGGTTCATCGGTGGGGTTGACCACCTTTACTATGACATCGGCCCCATTCTCTGACATGGTGGTGCTCACGCTCACATTGCCTGTCTCACCGCTGTATGCCAGACGGTACTTGCTGAAATGGTCGTACCAGAGCTCGGTCACCTGGCAGTTGGGGGCCTTGAACAGGTCCTTGTAGTCAAAGTTGATGAACGCGTTGTTCCAGTCAGGAGCATCGGTACGGCGTATGAACAGAGCAGCGGCACCCATGGCAACCACGTCACGAGCCTCACACATGTTAAGGAATCCGCCGGCAAAGAGACCGGTGCGCCAATCTATGCTGTTAAGGTTCCACTCTGAGATAAAGAGCTTGATGTTGGGGTTGGGGCTCTCGGCAATCATCTGGGCGTAACGGTCGTACTGCTGACCCAGACGTGCGGGACCGGTGGCATAACCGCCCTGCTGCTCGTAGTGGTGCAGACTCAGGTAATCAAAGTAATTACCGCTGCGCTTAATGAACTGCTCGTCCTCGCCGAATCCGCCGCAGGCAATTATCTTGATTGACGGATCAACCTCTCGCATGGCGGTGCTGAAATCACGCACGCACTTTTCATATCGGTCAATACCCATCTCCCACATCTCGTTGTCTATCTCCCAG
>JAEEGL013063268.1_pt1 | contig 43760 bp, 29 predicted proteins | sample 9134231 | NCBI WGS metagenome assembly JAEEGL01 (sample SAMN16246548, study PRJNA631951) | gut metagenome | biome: gut microbiome; feature: rumen; material: fiber-attached | host: Bos | place: Iran: Karaj | collected 2018-10
AAAATTAAACAATAAAATTATAATTTAATGAGATTTATAAATTTAAAAAGTAAAAATAATTTTCTCAATATATAAAAAATAATTTAATAAACATTCTTTAAATACCTTAAAAAAGAAAAAGTAAAATATTCTTTTAATTGTTACATTTTTGATAAAACTTAATAAAATATTAATAAATAATATGAATTCTATAAATATTCCATCTCTTAAAACATATGATCAATAATATTAAATTATTAATTGGAGAAATTTATGAATATATATTATAATCACACTATTAATTTAAATTATCTTTATTATAATTATATATATATATAAATTTAAATATCACTTTTATTTTGAAAAGCCAACAATTGATTTTGACTAGTAGTTTCATGATTTTCTTTATCATCAAATTTATTTTTGTTATGTTTAATCATATATTCATATCCTTTTCTTTCTAAACCAAAATCAGCTTCAAAAGTATAAGTATAAGATAAAATTTTTCTTTGTTCTTCAGTAAACACATATTTTTCAATAATATTAATTTCATTTTGTGATTTTAGATAATGAACTATATCTAATAAAAATTGGATTTCTTTATAATTTTGATGTACTTGTTTAATTGTATTCATAGTATTTTTTTTACAAACAAAATCAGAACAAAAACCAGGAACTTTTATTATTCTTAAATTTGTTTTTGGAATAAATAATTGTGCATTAAAAGTTTTTTTTCCTGTTATTAATGGTTTATCACTAATATCACTATTTTTTCTTTTAAATTCACTTATATTAGACATTTTTTTTCTAACATTATTATTTATATTATCACTTTTTATTTTATTTTTAAAAAAAGTGTAATTACTATTACTCATGATTGAATTATTATGAAAAAGATTACTTTTTTTCGAATTAAAATTGTTTGTAATAGCATTTACATTAAAAATAACAGAAGATGTTTTTTTTGGTTGAATAAATTTAGTAGAGTTATTATGAGTTAAAATAAAATCTTTTTTTTCATTATTTTTATTTAAAGTTCTATGTAATAAACTTATACTTTTTTTTTGATCCGGTGAAATTACTTGTCCATGTGATAAAGTGGATTTTTCTTTATTCAATGTAAAACCATTTAAATTTGATTCTTCTTTATTTGAATATCTATATAATGAATGAAATGTACTTTTATTTTCTTTACTTTTTGATTTTCCAGATAAAAATTCATTTTTTTTTAATAAATAATTGTTTTGAATTGTTTTTTTTCTTCCAGTAAGAATGAAACTATTTTTTCTATTTAATATGCTATTATTATAACTTTTACTTTCTGAATTTTCTTCTATTATATTTAGACCTAAATTTGATAACATAATATCATTATTATTTTTTTTAATTATAAAAGAATTATTTTCTGTTATATTATTCATTTCTCGAAACATTGTATGTGTTTTAAGATTTGTATTTCCTGGTAAATTATATATTTTCCTTATTTTTTTTAATCTAATTTCACTTTCATCTAAATTAAAAAATTCTAAAATATAATTTTTATATAGAGTCATTCTTACAAAATAAACTGTATATTCTCCAACTAATAATAACATTTTTAGCATTCCTCCAACATTAGAAAAAATTGCTTGAAGTTTAACATAGGATCTTTCATTAATTTCTCTTTTTGAAGAAACTCTCATTGATATTGATAAAAAATGATTATAATCCCTAAAATCAATATCATTTTGAATATAATCATAAGAAGTAATATTAATTTTTTTTTTATCTTCAAAAAAATAACCTGAATCAGTTATTATTTCAACTAATTTAAAATATAAAAAAATTTCTTCAAAATATTTTATTGAGAATGACTTATATAAATTTCTAATATATATATTATATGGGTCATTATATTTTATTGGTTCAAAATTATAATCTGAAATATATATTTCAATATATCCTCCATTTAATATTTCATTTATTTCTTTTTCTGATTTACAAAAATTTTGATTTTCAGATAAGTTTTGACACTTTGAAAAATTTAATGTAACATAATTCCAAAAGTTAGACATATATTCACCTCTAAGATTTAAATCATTATCAATACAATATAAATTATCTAAAGGTAATTTTTTAAGAATCTCATTTGATAATTCAAAACTATATTCACTACACCTTATTATATTTAATGATTCATTTTCAAAATAATTAACATTCTTATCATTTAAATTTATTTTTATTTGTTTTCCTTCTACATTATAAATCCTTTCATCAATAAAATTAATATTATCTTGTGTTTTTAAACCAAAAATAAATACGAAATTTTGCTTTTTTAATTGAATTACTGAAGGTGATTCATCATAATAAATTGTTGATTGAATATTAGGTGATTTATGATTTATCATTTCGTTTAAAAAAAATGATATATATATTACAATTAACATTATACAAATTAGTGTTAAAAAAGAGCCAATTTGAGTTTGAAAAGTTGGCCTTCCTCTTATTGTGAAAAGTGGAGAAATACCAAAAATATCAATTTGTTTAAAAAGTGGGTATTGAGATTTTACCATTTATTAATAATTTATTTTAATAATTTGAAAATTATATTTAAACTTATTTTTTTTATTAAATATTATTATATAATATAATTTAAATATCCAAATTACAATTATTTGGATTTTCTTATAAATATTTTTTGTAAAAAATCCATCTTAATAAAAAGAAGTTTACAAGCAACACTTTAAATATGAAGCAATTCATATAATTTTTGTAATTGTTTAATAAAAGAAAAAAAGAAGTATAAATAAGATGTAGAATTTATACTTTTATTATACAATTCATTTATTTTAATAAAATAATTTTTTTACTAATTAATCTATAATTATATATATTATTACTATACTTCAAAATTTTAATAAATTCTAAAATTAAAAATCTAATAATAAAAAATGAATTTTTAAATTTTAAATCATTACAATCTTAATCTTCTTCATCTTAAAAAACAATATAGAATGATTCAAATATAAAACTTCTTCTTTATCCTTATCCTCATTAAGTTTTACATACGTATGAGGACTAGAACAATGAGTTTTATTAGAATCTGTAGTCAAATTACTACTCAAATTTAGAAAAGAAGATTGAGGAAAATCGAAAATAAAATTTTTAATTTTACAATACAATTTATTTTCTTTTATTTTTTTGCAACTTTTTGAAAATTATTTCATTAGGATACCATTCATAAATATTTTTAATCAAATGACAATATTTTGATATTTTAATATGGTCTTATTTTTTTTTCTTTAATTAAATAAGTATTACATTTATTCCTTTTAATAAATCAATTGTATTTTGATTAAATATAGGAGATATGATTGTACCAATTCCATAATAAAAACAATTAAATTTTCTGCTTTTATATTTAATTATTTTTACATTCCAAATTGAATCAATATCATTACAAAGATTTTATGAATTATTTTTTTCCTTTATTTGAATAAAATGATATAATATCAAATTTTAATTGAATTGATAAATCAATTAAAAAATATAATTGAATTCCAATGTCACTTCACTATTATTATCTTGAATAAATAATATTATTTGAGATTTGTTCACTAAAAAAATTATTATTGATTCTGTGTTTAATGATGTTTTAATTGTAAAAAAATTTAAATATATAAAATTTGGGATTTTACTTTTTACATATTTTATAAATAATTCTGCTTTTTGATATTGTATGTCTTTTGGAATATTTTTCTTCTATAATTGAGATGATGAACGATATATTAAGTTTAATGGTTGAAATGTTAGTTCTGATATTAAAGAATAAATTTTTTGATAAACAGAGGGAATTGAATGACATTTTATTAATATATTCTTTGATATTTTTAACTAGTATTTATATATTAGTGTAACAATTAAAATTTCAATTAATTGTTTTTAAGAAGAATTAAAAAATAATAATCATTCGTCATAATAAAATGCATACCAATGAAAAAAAAATTTATTTTTTAAATAAAATAATTATTTTAAAGTTAAGAATATATAATATAATTTCTAGATAAATTAAATTTTATATTTTAAAATGAAAGAATCAGACTCTTCTTTATCAAATTCTTTAAACATTGATGCTGGAATTTTAGAAAAGCAAAGCTTAATAAAATCCCAAATAATTGACAATAACTATGACAAAAATTTATTTTTTTCATATTGTATGAATATAGAAGGAAGTAAAGGAGACAATTTATCAAATTGGACAATTGAAGAATTAAAAAAAGTAATAGAATCATTTATTAAAATAGAAAAAGAAAAAATATCACGTAAACAAATAAAAGAAAATGAATATAAACAAAATGAAGATATGGTAGAATCAATTGAATTAAATATGGAAACAATGCCACCTCCTGCAAAAATAAACAATAATTTCCATAACATTCAAGAAATAAAATGTAAATTATTAGAAAAAAGTATATTAAATGATAAAAATATTAAAATTACAATAAAAAATCCAAAAGTAATTGAAACTGGTTTTTTTTCTAGTAATTATATTCTATATGAAATATGTACTGAAATAACACCTGAATTAAATTGGAATGTATTTAGAAGATATTCAGATTTTATTTGGTTAAGACAGATATTAAGAAATTATTTTCCTAGATTATTTATTCCTCCTATTCCCGGAAAAAAAATTGGTTCAAGAAGATTTGAAGTTGATTTTATTGATAAAAGAATGTTTTTTTTAAATAAATTTCTACAAGATTTACTTTTGAATGAAACTTTTAAATCTTCTGATGCTTTAGTTTCTTTTTTATCAAATATAGATAGAAATCAATTTGAAATGAAAATGAGAGAATTATCTTCATATATTCATTCAAATATTATTGAAGATAATAGAACTCTAAATGGTAAGTTAATTATTAGTAAAAATGATATTAATAATGAAAAATATTTTACTAATATTGCAAATTATTTTAATATTCAAGATCAAATACTTGATAGATTAAATTATAGTTTAAGAAATTTTTATAATCAAATTAATGAAGCTATTATTTGTTTAGAAGATGTACAAAGAGATTTTGAAATACTTCATTTACTTAATAATAGAGTTCAAATGAAAGAAGAAATTATTAAAACATATGAAAAATTAGGAGTTTTTTTTAAAAATTGGAAAAAAATTATATTTAATCAAAATGAAATAATTAAAGATAATATTAAAAACTTTTTTAAATATGTTAAAATGGAAGGTAAATCATATAGTGAATTAATTGCAAGTAGAGATGAAATAAAAAATAAATTTATATATGAAAATAATAGATTGAATCAAAAAAAAGACAAATTATTTGTTACAATGGATATTACAAAATGGGAAATTACAGAAGATATTGAAAAAATAGATAGAATATTATTAATGAATGATAAAAATTATGCTTATTCAAAAATGTGTACTCATGAAACATTAATTTTTGAAAATTTAAGAAAACAATTTTGTTATGCAAATAGAAATAATATTGATGAATTAAGGAAATTATCAAATAAATATTGTGAAAGTTTTATTAAAAATTTACAAGAATTTTCTGATAAATTATATCCAACTTTAGGAGATAGTTTCAATATTTGGTCAATTATTGCTTCAATTGGAGATAAAAAATTATAAATATATTATTTCTTTTTAAAAATATTATGTTATATTAAATATTATTCTCTAATTAAATTTATAATAAGAATATTATTTAAAAAATATTTCTATAAAACTTTAAATTTCAAATAAAAATAATGTAAATAAAAAAATAAAACAATAATGAATTCTTACCCTTCATTTAATGAAGAACATCAAGAAGATGAGGAAATTCGTTGTAGAGGCTGTTCTTATTTTTTTTCTTCTTTAACAAAACCATACTTACTTCCTTGTAATCATAATTTATGTATACATTGTATTGATAATTTAATAAAAATAAAAAAAACATTTTGTCCAATATGTAAAACTCCTTTTAATAAAAATAATAAATCAAATTTTCAAGTTAATTATGCTTTTTTAAATTTAGTTTTGAAAATATTAAAATCAAAAATTATTCTATGTAAAAAATGTAATAAAATATATAGTTGGATTGAACATTCTGATAAATGCGATCAGAAATATTTTACAAATACAAATGAAATGTTATCAGAAATTAAAAAATTATGTGAGGAATGTTTTAATATAATTAAATATAATAATTATTATAAATATATTTTATCAACAAGTAAAAGTGAAATTTATGAAACAATTCATTTTACAATTAATAAAGTCCAAGAAAAATTTCTTTTAGGATATTCACATTTTATTGAAAACTCATTTTTATCAAATTTAACTAAAATTAATATAGATAATTCAAAAAAGGAGATAATTAAATTTTTGGAAATATGTATAGAAAATCCTAAATTATCTAATAATATTAAGCTAAATGAATTAAATAATTTATTATTTTCATATAATAATATGTTACAAAATAATAAAATAAATAAATATTTTGTTGTAGAAAATGAAAAATTTCCATCACGAAGTATAAATAAGTCTGCTATAACAAAAAAAAATAAAAGGAAAATATTTGAAAATCAAGATACTGAAAAAAAAGATGAAGATGATGAAGAGATAACAATAAATTATGATGATGAATATAATGAATATAATCAAGTTTTTACAGAAGAAATAAATAATAAATCAAGAAATTCAAAATTTCAAACTAAAAATATTTTTGATTTTCAAACTTTTTTAGATGAAATTGAAGAACCTAAAATCAATAAAATTATAGTTGGAATTGATGGAGTTAAAATTTTAGAAGAGAAGAAAAAAATTAATCACAAATCACAAAAAAGTTTTAATTATAATAATAATTTAAATTTATTATCACAAAGTATTCATACAGATTTTACAAGTAATAATAATTTTGATAATTTAAATCAAGAAGATTCATTAAAAATATATCCAAATGGGAAAAAAAAATTAGAGATAGTAAAAAAAAAGAATTTATTTTATTCAGAAAAGAATAATGATCTAAATAATCAAGATATTCAAAAAATAAATATAGATAATGAATATTCAAATTCAATTTATTTAAGTTGTCCAATTAATAAATCTTATGAAAATAATAAAAATAATATCAATAATAATATATCAAATTTAAAAAGAGAAAATAAAAAAATCCAAACAATGAATAAAATAATTAAAAATTTTAACAAAATAAAAGATTTAGTAAATAAAATAAATAAATATTCAAATGAATATTCATCCAAAAATTCAATCTTAATAAATGAAATAGACTCAAAATCACAAATAATAAATCCAAAAATAGTCTCAGATTATTGTCTACTATTAAAAGATATAAATTATACTTATCATCAATCATATAAAAGATACATTTTAAGTTATATAGAAAATACAACAACAATAAGTTTATATGACACTCATTTTGGAACCTTTTCAACAAAAGATTTTAGAGAAACATTACAAGGTTTTCCTTCATTAAATCATTCCATTTCAGTTATATTCGATGATTTTGACTTATTTTTCATATCAGGAGGTATTGATTTTGCAAATTATGATTCAAGTAATTTATTATTATCATTTAGATGGTCATCAAAGAAAATAGAGTTTGTAGATAAATTACCTCAAAAAATAGCATTTCATTCATCAATTTTTTTTAATAATAATTTATATATAATTGGTGGAATGGGAGAAAACAATAATTATTTATTTGATTGCTATTGTTTCCATCTAACAAATAAAAAATGGGAAAAAATGCCAAATTTAAATATTTCAAGATTAAATCCTTCATTATGTATTTATAATAATAATTATTTATATGCTATTAAAGGAACAAATAAAATTGAATCTATTGATTCTATTGAATTTATTAATATTAAAAATATGAGTGATTCTTGGAATTTATTTAAACCTTTTGATCCCGGTTTTTCTTGGTTTGGTTGTGACTCTTCTTTGGCTATTACTATAAGTGAAAATAACATTTTAATATTTGGGGGAAGAGATAGAAATGGAAAATTATTTCATCATTCTTTTATTTTAAATACTGAAACTAAAACTGTTTATAGAGGAAAAGATATTTTAATTTCTGCGAATTTTAAATTTGAAGGAAGTGTTTATCAAGATAAGGTTATTGCTATTGATTGGAAAAATAGTAATAATATTAAAAATCATGGGAGACATATTTATGATTTGAAAAAGAAAAAATGGTTTTTTGAGTATAAATAAAATTTTTTATTTGTTTTTTTATTAATATTATTATTAAAATATTTTCTGTAAAAAATATTGAGATAATAAATTAAAGAATTATTTTTTATTATTTTTTATTATTTTTAATAATGAATAATAAAAATAATATTTTTAAATTTAAAATATATATTTGTTTACAATTAAAACAATTTTCTTTATATAAAAAAATGGACAAAAAGCCTTTACTTAATATTAATAATAATTATATGAATATGATAAAAAAATAAATTTAAATAATAAAGATGAAAATACAATAAACATAATTAGATGTTCAACTTGTTATCAAATTCCATTAATTTATTATCATTCAAAAAATTCAGAAATGAAATGTTTAAATGGAGATAATAAAATAATTTCATTAAATTCTTATCAAAATAAAATAAGTATTATAGAAAAAAATGAAATTTTATATTAAATGCAAAGATAAAAGTAGTGATTATCAAAATTTAGATTTTTATTATTGTACAAAATGTTTTTGTGGAAAATGTTCAAATTTTGATTCATCTGAATTAAATCATTTTGAAATGATATCTTTATATAAAATAGATTGTGTTTGTCCAATACATTTAATTGATTTTAATGAATTTTATTTAAATTGTGAAAAAAATGTTTGTACTTATTGTGATGAACATGATAATCATGAAATTATAAGTTATAGAAATGATAGATTAAAAAATAATGATATATCTAAATATTATTCTGTAATTAAAGATGATTCTGAATTAAATAAAATTAAAGAATTAGTAGAAAAAATAATAAAAGAATTTGAAACTTTTCTTTTTAATTTTTAAACAATCTTATGATGAACTTTTTAAGAATTATATTGAAGAAAAAAACTTTACAAAAAATTTAATGAATACAATTAAAGATAAAGAAAAGAGAAGTTCCATAAATTATCAAATTTATAAAAACGTTCAAAATCTTAATTTAAATGAAGCTTTTATTAACTTCGAACAATTAAATGAAAATTCAAAAAAAATATTAAATAATATTGAATCAAGTGTTAAAAATTTAATTAGTAAAAATAATTTAAGGTTTCTCAAAACTTCAAAAAAAGAAAACATTAAAAAAAAAAGAAAAGAAAAAATCACATCACCACCTACAATTAATAATCAACCTATAAAACCAATTACTTCTTTATGCTATCAAAAAATTGAAATAAATAGATTTAATACACACCAATGGGAAAAAATAAATAATAATAATTTATCATTTTATTAGTACGTATAATAATTTTTATTATATAAAGAAAGTAGAATATATTTCAAATTTTTATGTACTTTAGTCAAGTGTAATAATATTATGATTTTTCAAGGATGTAAATTATATATTCAAAAATAGATTGTTAATAAAACTTAATAAATTTTATATAGTTTGTAATTTTTTTATTTTTTAATTTATTTAGTGGGTGAAATTAAAAATAAATATTTAGAATGTAAATATATAAAATTAATTTTTGCCTGTATAAAAAAAATAATTGATTAATTGTTTAGTTTGTATATTTGATTTAATTCAGGCGATGGTATTTTAATTATTGATTAGATTAGGGTGTAAATATTAATAAATAAGTATATTTAGACTGGAGTAAGAATTTTTAGATATTTTGATAGAGATATGGTGAAGTTAAATATAGATTAAAATTGTAGTATGTAAATTTACAAAAATATTAAATTAATATGTAAGGTTCATTTTAATCAAAGACTGTAATTCATTAATTAACAACTTTAAGTGTAGAGTAATGGTTTTTTTTAGTTTTATAGAGAATAAAATACATTTAAAAAAAGTGTGGAGTAAATAAATTTTTACATAAAGCATGTAATTTATAATAAATAAAGATTAGTAATCATAATATATGAAAAAATACACTTCATTTAAACAAAATGCAAATATCATTTTATATGTTATGTTTTTTTTTTACAATTAAAATGTAAATAAAATAAATTAATTATCTTTGATAGTTTTACTTAAATTAATTTTTCTAATTTTTATCATATTTAAAATAATATTTTTAAATCTAATATAATCTTCTTTTTTTAAATTTGAATCGTTTAATTTAATTAAATTAAAATATATAATCAAATCTATAAAAAAATTTGGTAAATCATTTTTCTTGGAAATAAAAGTAAAAATGTTCATAATATTTCCCTCAGCTTCTTTATAATTCCTAATTTTAATATTTATTAATGCTAACCCATAAAATAAGTTTATCTTATAACATATCTCATTAATATTTTCTAAATTTCTTTTTGAAAAATAATCTAAATTTAAATTTTGAAATATTTCACTATGTTTATTTAAGCAATTCATTATACAATTTTTTGCCTTTTCAAAATTTTTTAAATTTAAATATGCCTCAATTTCATATTGCTCTATTTTTATATATATATCTTCAGAAAAAGTCAATTTTCTTTTTCTAAATTCATTAATAATAAATATTATTTCATTCCATTCTTCTTTGAATGAAAGACAGAAAATTAAATTTAAATATGATTCACATAAAATATTAATATTGATTCTTAGTTTATAATTTTGGGAAAAATCTTCAGTGTCTTTTTCAATTTCATTAAAATATATTTCAATTATATTTTTTATTGATTTTTGATTATATAAATTTTTTTTTGAAAGAAAAATTACTTTTTTAAAAGAATTAATTGACTCATCCAAATATATAGAATTTCTAAAAGGATTATTTGAATTATGTGTACATTTTAATATTATCCGTTTTAATGGAATATTTTCAATATTATGTAAATTCTCTTCATTTTCATTTTCACATTCATATTCATATTTATATTCTTTTGAAAATTCATTATATAATTCATCTATTGAATCATCTCTTTTTATCTGATTATTTTCATTATTGTTTTCAGTATTAATATTTTTATTTTGATTTGTATTTATTTCATTGTTTTTTTCATCAAAACTATATCCTTTAGTTGTATTAATAATTGATGATTGAAAATTTGTATTTAAATTATATTTACTTAATTCTATTTCTTTTGAACATAATCCTAATCTAAACCAAGTTTTATAATTATTTTTCATTATACTAATTTTAGATAGTTTTAATAAAATTTCCCTTGCTTCAATATATTTACCTTGATAAAAATATGAAAGAGAAATATTATATTCTATTGAACAAATATAATTAATATTGTAATCTATATTAATAGTCTTTTCATTTTTTTTTAAACAATTTTTATAAATATCTAAAGCTTGTCTAAAATGGAATTCTGCAGTGAAATAATTTTTTAATTTTAAATTTAAAATTCCTAAAGAATTATGATAAAAAATACTCATATTATCTTCATCTTCTAAAAATTTTAATTTTTTAAAACAATTTTGAAAATTTAAATAATAATTCTTATAAACTTTTAAACATATATACAACATTTTTAATCTCCGAAAAATTTTTAATTCATTTATATATTGACAATTATTAATTAATTTTTTATATTGTATAATATATTTTTTAGAATTTTTAACATTTATTATCGTTTTCAATAAATTACAATAACAAAAAACTTCATCCCAAGTTTCAGAAAATTGATTCATTATTTCATTTTTATTTAGATATTCAAATATTTTTTCTTCATACAATGAATATTGATTATTAATATAATATTTATTATGTGTAAATAAAGTCTTTTCTATTGAATTTAAAATCATTTCAGCAATTTCAAAATAATCTAAATAAATAAAAATTTCAATTAGCATTAAAGTTGAACTGACATAAAGTACCCATTTATATAATATTATATTATTATTTGGGAAAACATTTTTTAAATATAAATTAATTGTTGAAAAAACAGAATCAAGATTTCCACTTTTTAAATAAAAAATCACTTTATTATATAATAAAAAATGTTTTTTTGATAACTTATTATTTATTTCTTCATTATTTTCAGTACACACATTATCTGATTCCCACACATTAAAATTATATAAATTTTTATCAAAAAAATTTTTAAATGTTTCTTGATTAGGGAAAAAATAATTTTTTTTTTTATTGACATTATTTTTATTATCTTTATTTTTTTTTGAACCATCCTTATTTTTTTCTTTATTTACATTTTTTTGCTCTGATTCTAAATTTAATTTATGTTCTGATAAAAAATAATTCCATTCAATAGAACAATTATAAATTTTTCCATCATCATCTCCTGATTTAATATAATTATGATAATATCGGCAATTTTTTAAATTTACAATACAATTTTCATATTCACCATTACTAAAATAATTTAAAGTATTTAAAATTAAATCATTATATCCAAAACGACTATATCTTTCAAATTCAGTAAAAAAAGAGTTTTTATAAATAACATTATTAAAATTTTTTTCATATTCATTAATAATTGTACATAAATGAACATAACCATTGTTATAAGCTAATTTATAAGGAGTTAAACCATCACAATTTTTTGATTTTAAATCTTCAATTTTACAATAATATAACATAATTTTTAAACATAAAATAGAATTTCGATTTCCTAAAACACATAAATGAATAAAATTATTTTTTTTATTATTTACATGTCTATGATTTTTAACTAATTTAATTAATTTTAAAGTCATATCAAGCCAACCTTTTAGTAAACAAATTCCTAATGGAACATTTTCATCTAAATCACAAGTATCTAATAAGGAAATTATATTATTATATAAATTTTCATCATTTTTACAATAATCTTCAAGTAAATAATTTATTATATCAATTACATCAGTTTCAAGTGAATTTTTTATAAATAAATGATGAATTGCATTTCTATTTTTAGCATCTCTTAGTTCAAATTTAATTTTTTCAGATTTTTCATTTTTTAAAAAAAGTGTTAAAAAAGTTTTTAATAATACAATATCTCCTTTTCCTAAAATACACATTAAAATTGTACTTGAATTATCATTAGTTAATTTATAATTAACTTTAAAGTTTAAAGACATTAATATTTTAATGCAATTTTCATATTCTTCATTTGCTTCAAATTTTGTTATTAATTTACGAAATGCTATATTTAAAGTTTGAACTGAATATTCTTTATTATCTGTTAATTCTTTTAATTTTTTAGAATTACCAGTTTCACTATATATATATAAATTTTGGACACATTCTTTTATATTATCTGTTTGAGAGTTTAAAGTTAAATTTTGTTTATTTCTCATTAATTAATATTTTTTTTTTGAAAAAAATTATTTTAAATAATTAATAATTTTTAAAACATAAAATATATGGAATTTTTATATATTATTTTATATTAATTATAATAAAAATTTTTTTATTCAATCTTCATCACATAGAGAAAAAGTATAATTTTCTTTTTGATTCTGATATAATTTTTCACTATCATATTCATTATTTTCACTTTCTTTTTCAGTTTTATATTGATTACTTTTATAATCATTATCATTTATATTTTTAATATCAATATTTTCCTTTTTATTATTTGAATTAATTACATCAAATAAATCATCAAATGTTAATTTATTATTAATATTTTCATTTTTACTTTTATTTAATCCGTTATTATCATCTTTTTCTAAATTGTCTTCAATAATATTATCATAAATTAAATTATTATTATATTCAGAACCATTTATATTATACTTATTTACATTATCATTTTCATAAATGAATTTTTTTTCATTTTCTAAATTATTATCTTTTTTATTATAATCTTCCTCTTCCTTATTATAAATCTTTTTTTCTATATTATGATTATGATAATTTTTTTGACCTGATTCATTAGAATTAAAACCAATATTAGTTTTTTCAGAACCATTCTTTTTCATATCATGATTTAAATTTTCTTTAATAACATCATTATAATTATTTGAATCAATTTTTTTTTGTTCATTTGTAACAGAAATAATTGATTTTCTTAAAGAAGAATTTGGTTTTTCTAATATATCTTTATTACTTTGATAAGCCAAAGAAACTGATTCATTTTTATTATCAAAAAAATTTTCACAGGAACAAAATTTATTTCCCATTTAATATTAGTTAAATTAATTAATAAAAAATATAATACATAAAAATTTAAAAATTATTTAAAAAAAAAGAGTATGAAAAAAAAATAAAAAAAAGCCTATAAATAAAAATCATATAAAATTATATAAAAAAGCCAAAAAAAAAATGAATATCTCTACCTTAACACGAAATTCATTTTCCATAACAAAAAAGCACAGAATATATATAGAATCTCATAGAGGAGTAAACAGAGAATTTCCTCAAAATACAATAAAAGCATATAATAGAGCAATTGAATATAAATTAGATGGAATTGAATTAGATATTTGGTTATCTAAAGACTCAATTCCAGTAGTCTTACATGGAGGAAGTGAAGGACAACTTGATGATTTTACTGATCATAAAGGATTTATTACTGAATATTATTTAAAAGATTTAAAAAATGTTAAAACTAAAATTGGAAATGAACCTATTCCAACATTAGAAGAAGTATTTCAGTTATGTAAAAATAAATTATTTATTAATATTGAAATAAAAGATAAAAGATATGAAAAAGTTTTTCCAATATTAATTGAATTAATTGAGAAATATAATATGAAAAATCAAATTCAAATTTCTTCTTTTTTCCATGATTATTATTATAATTATGTTAAAAAATATAATAAAGAAAATGATGAAAAAATTGAATTTGGTTTTTTATATCCTCCTTTTTTATATTTTTGGTTTTATAGATTTGAATATAAATTCGATGCTGAAAATTGTACTTTAAATATTTATAATAAAGATATTACAGAAGATATTTGTAAAAAAGCACATATTGCTAATATGGGAGTTATGGCTTGGTTTAAAATGAATGATGAAGAAAATTTTGATATTTATTCTAATTTATTTGCTTTGGGTGTTGATATTATTTGTTGTAATTGTCCTAAATTACTTTTAGAATTTAGAGATAAGGTTGAGAGTGGTGAAATTATACCGAAAATTAAAAAAAGTTATTGTTCTTTTTGTTAATCAACTTTTTTTAATTTAATTTAAAAAATTTTTTTAAGGGGTTTTGTTGGTATTAAATATTTAAGTTTATAATATTTAACATTTTATTTAAAATATTTTTTAAATGTTTTATAAAATTAGGTATTATTAACTTTTTTATAATAATGTTTATTAATTTAATTAAAATTATTACTCTTTCAAAATATAATCAAACATATTAATATTTTGAATAATTTTTAACTACCATTAAAAAATATTATTTTACAATAATATTACATTTTTTTGTTTAATTATTGTTATTCTAAATATTTTATATAAAATATCTAAATTTATAGTTTATTAGGGAATTAATTTGGATTAATAAATAATTTTTTCATAAAATAAAATTAAATATTTTTTAAATATTTTAAAGAATAGTATTCAATTAATAACTTTGTTAATATTATATTTAATAAATTTTAAAATATATAAAAGTTATTATAAAATTAAGGAAGAAATCACTAAAAATGAATTACATATTTTTTTAAAACACAAAGAATGCATGGAATTAATAAATTATCTATATACATTAATAAAAAAATATGAATCTGTTTGAAAAATTTATTTCAAATATAAATGATATTTAAAATATGAAAAAAATGCTAATTAATAAACTTAATTTTTATAATTAAAATGGAATTATTATTAATTGAAAACTTTTTTTATATTTTATTTTTAATCATATATAATTTTTAAAACAAAACTATATATTTCAAAAAATTTAAAGTAAAGAATCTTTAATATCAGCAATTTTTGCTTTATAATTTTCATTTTGTTCAATTAAACTTTGTAAACTAGGAACATTATTATTATTATTAATATTAATATTATTATTATTATTTTCCTCATTTTCCAAATTTGATATATCTTTTTTAAAAGTATATTCAAACTTATTATCTTTTTCATTAGACAAAATAAGATTATTATTATCTTCATTAAAATCCAAATTATTATTTGAATTAGAATGAGTATTAAAATTTTTAACATCTCCAGTTTTTATTCTATATTCTTCATTTTCATTTATAACTCCTAAATCTTTATAATAATTATCATTATTTCCAGTAATTGCACTTATTTTAGAATTAGCATCATAATTTCTAGCAGAACGAATTAATTTACCATATTCATATGTTCTATATCTATGACTATTTTCCATTTTTAATTTTAAATTTTTTTCTATTTCTTCTTGTGGGGTATCTTTTTTTAATTTATTTATTCCTTTATGTGTTTGATTTATTCTATTTGAATATGTTTCCATTCTTTTCATTTTTGCTTTTTTTTCTTCCCATTCTTTTGTTCCTATATTTGCTCCTAAGGGACCCATTACTATTTTTGATCTTGTTAATTCTTTATAATCTTTTAAAGTATATGGTTTATATTCTACATATTGAACACTTTTATTACTTCTATTTGAATTTGTATTTTTTGAATTTTCATAATTAAAATTATTATTATTATTATTATTATTAAAATTATTATTATTGAAATTATTATTCATTTGCATTTGATTTAGATTATTATTATTATAATTATTATTGAAATTATTATTCATTTGCATTTGATTAAAATTATTGTTCATCATCATTTGTTGATATGGTGCATAAGGATTAAAATTAGGATTATTCATCATCATTTGAGGATACATTAAATTAATAGGATTCATTTGAAATTGATTATTTTGATTCATATTAATATTATTTTTTTGAGGTTGAGGGGTCGTTGCTTTATTTTGTTTTGGTTTTTTTACTTTATCATTTACTTGTTGATTTTTATTACTAGCCATTATCATTTCACCACCACTTTTAATTCTATTATTTGTTTTAGGAATATTTTTATTATTTTTATTATTTTTTACTTCTTGATTATAAATTTCTGCCCAACCAGAAAAATCATTTTTTTTTTTTGGATTATTCTTCTTATTATTATTAAAATTATTATTCATCATATTATTATTAAAATTATTATTCATCATATTATTGTTAAAATTATTATTCATCATATTATTATTATAATTATTATTCATAAATTGTTGTTGAGGATTAAAATTTTGATTTCCATAATTCATATTTTGATAATTCATATTTATCATATTTTGTTGATTTTGTGGCATATAATAATTATTCATATTATTTTGATATGGTTGTATTGGTTGAGTTGATTGAATTGATGTTATTCCTCCTTTTCCCATTATTTGAATTTGATCTTTAAATTTTTTTTGAAATGAATCATTTGACATTTTATATATTTTTTATTTTAAAAAACTGTTTTTAAACAATTAAATTAATAATAAAATAAATATTATTTATTAAAAAAAATAAAAATTAATAAAAAAAATAAAAATGACAAACAAAGAAATTGATTTAGTAAGAACTTATAATAATAAAAAAACTTATAGTTAGAATTGTCAGAAACTCCAATTAGAATATCACTAATTGGAAATACAAAAGTAGGAAAAAGTTGTTTAATATATCGTTTTATAAATTATAATATACCAAAAATACATGATCCAACAATAGAAGACAAATATAAATCAGTAGCAAAAATAGATAAATTAACCTATAATATTGAAATATTAGATACAGGAGGAGAAAAAGAATATCAAAATAAAATGGATACTTGGATTAATTTTGGTGATGGATTTATTTTAGTTTTTTCTATTAATGATGAAGAAAGTTTTAATTGTTTAAATGATAAAATAGAAAGAATTTTACAAATTAAAAATGGAAAAATTTGTCCTATTTTATTAGTTGGAAATAAAAATGATTTAGAAAGAAAAATTAATTATTCTGATGCTAGAAATTTAGGAAATAAATGGGGTTGTGAATATATTGAAACTTCTGCAGTTAATGATTTTAATTGTAAAGAAGTTTTTGAAATTTTAGCAAAAAAAATTTTCCAAATTAAACAAAATGATAAAAAGAAAAAAAAAGATTGTTGTTGTTCCATTTACTAAAATAAATTTTAAAAATTAGGAAAATTTATTATAATTATTATAATTTTATTTTACTATATAATAATAGTAATTAATTTATTTATATATATAATTATAAAATAATAAATATTAAATTTTATAAAATATTTTATATTAAATTTTTACAACAAAATAAAAAAATAAATGAAAGAAAATAAAAGAATATTAGGAATAGATATTGGAACAGTAAATTCATCAATATCAATATGGAATAATGGAAAAGCAGAAATAATACCAAATGAAGAAAATAATAATATAACACCATCAGTAGTCTCATTTACAAAAAATGAAAGAATAATAGGAGAAAATGCAATATCTCAATTAATAATAAATTATCCCAATACAATATATGATATAAAAAGATTTATTGGAAAAGAATATGATGAAATAGAACAAGATAAAAAATATTATCCTTTTAAATTAGTAAAAGAAATAACATCAAATAAAATAAAAATACAATTATCATTTAAAGAAAAAATAGAAGAATTTTACCCAGAAGAAATTTTAGCATGTTTATATGAAAAAATGAAACAAATATCAAAAGAATATTTAAAAACAGAAATTAATGATGTAATAATAACATGTCCAGCACATTTTAATATAATAAAAAGAAAAGATATTCAAACATCAGCAAAAATTGCAGGATTAAATATAATAAGAATATTAAATAAAACAACTTCTGCTGCTTTTACTTATAGAAATTTAAATGAGAATAAAGATGATAAAAATGTTCTTTTTTTTTATTTAGGAGGAGGAAATTATGAAGTTTCTATTATTTTATTAGAAAATAATTTAATTGCTGTTAAAAGTATTGATGGAGATTCTCATTTAGGTGGAATTGATTTTGATAATAAATTAATTAATTTTTGTATTGAAGATTTTAAAAAAAAATATAATATTGATATTATTAATGATCAAAAAGCTATTGCTAGATTGAAAAAAGAATGTGTCAAAAAAAAAATTGAATTATCAAATAGTAATAAAGTTATTATTGAAGTTGACAATTTAAAATATAATCATGATTTAAATATAGTTTTAACTAGAAATAAATTTGAAGAAATATGTAAAGATTTATTTGATAAATGTATTCCTATAATTGAAAAAGTATTAAAAAATGCAAAATTAACAAAAGAAAAAATAGGAGATATAATTTTATTAGGTGGTTCTTCAAAAATTCCAAAAATAAAAGAAATAATAAAAAATTATTTTAAAAGAGAAATAAATGATAATATAATAAATCCAAAAGAATCAATATCAATTGGTGCTGCAATACAAGGAGCAATTATTAATAATATTGCAGATGAAAATTTAAAAAAATTAACATTATTTGATATTTGTTGTGGTTCAATTGGAGTTGTTAGAAAAGGAGAAATGAAATTTTTAATACCAAAAGATTCAATAATTCCATGTAAAAAAACAGAAAAATATAAAACAACAAAAGATAATCAAGATACTTTAGTATTAAAAATATATCAAGGTGAAAATAAAATAGCAAAAGAAAATAAATTTTTAGGTAATTGGATAATATCAAATATACCACAAAAACCAAAAGGAGAAATAATTATTGATGTTGATTATGAAATTGATATAAATAATTTTTTATCTGTTACTGCTAGAACAATCGAAAAAGACAAAAATCATAAAATTAAAAATATTAATATTTTAAAAGTTGATATTGATAATAATGTTATGGATGAAGAATTAATTGATGAATTAATAGAAAAAGAAAAAGATTTAGAAGAAGAAGATGAAAAAGAATATCAAAGAAATAAATTAAAAAATCAATTAGAAAGATATTTATATGAAATAGAAAAAATAGGAACAGAAGAAGAAAAATTAATAGCAGAAAAATATTTAAAATGGCTAAAAGAAAATCCAAATGAATCTGTAGAAAAATATGAAGAAAAATTAAGACAATTAAAAAATTCAGTTAAAATTAATTTTGATGATTTAGATAATATAATTCCATTATCTTTAGGATTAGAATTAAGAAATGGAGAAATGGACTTTTTAATAAGAAGAAATACAAGATTACCATATGAAAAAACTTATACTTTTAAAACTGGAATTGATAATCAAAGTAAAATTGTTTTAAGAGTTTATCAAGGAGAAAGAATTGTTGCTCAAGAAAATAAATTTTTAGGAAAATTTATTATTTCTAATATTCCATCTAGACCAAAAGGAGAAGTTAAAGTTGATGTTAGATTTATGTTACAAAATAAAGATGTTATGCATATTCAAGTTAAAATTAATGGATTAAATCAAATTAATAATTTTACATATAATATTGAAAATGATTATGATGAAAGGGAAATTGAAAAATTAGTTAAAATTGCTAAAGAAAAAGAAAAAGAAGATAGAGAATTTATTGAAAATATAAATAAATTAGAGGCAGAAGCTATGTTAGAATAAAATTATTTATTTATTAAGTTATTTATTATTTAATTCTATTTAATAAATTTTGGTATTTTTAATTTTTGATTATATATTTTAATTGAATATGATATTTATTTAAATTGAAAAGACAAAAATGAAAATATTATTTTTCTTTATTTCAATATTATTTTTAAAAATTTGATAATTATTATTTATATTGCTAATTATATTTTAAATATTGAAATTTATCAAATTTGTTTATAAACAAATTGTCTCATATATTTTGATTTTAAATATTTATCAATAAATCCAATTAAAAATCCTATTAAAACAAAAAATACAGAAAGAATATAAAGAAAATTAAACTTAAGATCTGAACATATCATTTCAATAGCAAGATTAATTAAAATATTAATAAAAAGTCCCATTGAAAAAACTAAAGGCGATAATCCAATAATACAATGAATAGAAAAAATGAATTTAAAAAAATTAATAATAAAAATAATAATATAAACAGTAGTATTATTTCCAAAAGTAAATAAATAAACTTTAGAATTATCATCAAAGAAAAATATACAATAAAGGCAAATGAAAAAAGGAATAGTAATAAAAGTAAAAATTCCTATATACCCTAAAACAACAGAAATTTTAAAATTTTCTCCATATATATTAGATTGATATTTTAAAATAGTAGAAAAAAATCCAAAAAAAATTCCACCTATTGCACCATAAATATAAGGTTTAGACATTAAATTATCATATATATTAAATTGATAAATAAAAATACAAATAATTCCAAATATAATCATAATTGCAGATAATTTTGCTAATAAAGTAAATTTTGCTGTATGTAAAAAATATTTTCTAAGAATTACAATTATTAAAATAGAAAAAAGGGGAAATGAAGTATTTGACATATATAAATGTTTTTTTAATAAAATTGTATTTTTAAATGAACAAAAATCAAAAAATAAAGCACAAAAAATCATCCACATTAAAAAAAATGAAATTTTATGTATCATTTTATTAAATTTTTCTGTTGTTCCTTCATATACATAAAATGAAGATGATTTTGTATCACCATCATTTTCTTTTTTCCAATCTGGAACATAATTTCTCATTATATTTATTGTTTCCATATATTTTTTTTTTTCAATTTTTGAAAATAACATTGAGAAAAAAATAATGAACAATAAAGATGATAATCTTAAATATATTTCTGATAAAGGTTCTAATTCATAATTATATTCATATATAATACTTATTATTAATTCTATTATATTTGATAAAATATATAAACAAAAAAAAAAGGAACCAAGAGTATATCTTTTTACTTTATTTGATTTTTTTACTTTTTTTTTTTTATCTAAATTTTTTTCTTTTTCATTTCCTTTTGCTAATAAATAATTTTTTGATAATAGTGATGCATTTAATATTGTATTATCTTCTGAAATTGTTTTATTTAAAATTGAATCATCTTTTTCTTTCATTTATATAAATATTAAAAAAATAAAATTAATAAATTGATTTTAAAAACAAATTAAATATAATTCAATTAAATTTTTATTTTTAATATTAATTTCTAGTATAAAACATTTTATAATAAAATATTTATATCATGTATTTTGAAAATATTTTATAAAAAAAATTAAAACTTCCTTAAATAAAAATTAATTTTTTTTTTTAAAATACATTAAAGTATCTTTCAAAGAATTTCTTTTATTTATAATTTGAGTTATATTTAATATTTCATTATTGTTCAACCAATTAATAGTATCATTAGCTTTTTGTCTAACACTATAATTTTCATGCTCTTTCAATTCATAAGCATAATTATATAATTCATTCCTATATTTTTTTTCTAAATTAATCTTTTTCTCTTCTTCATTTATTTCATTAAATCTATTTTTAACTTCTTCAAAATTTTTTTTACTAAATCCTTTATTAACATTAACTTTCAATTTATTAATTTGTCCTTCTCCAGATTCAACAGAATAAACTTTTAAAATTCCATTTTGATTAATTTTAAAAGTTACATCAAAAGTAATTTTTCCTTTTGGTTTAGGTGTAATATTTGCAATAGTGTATTCATCTATAAAAGTATTATCTTTAGTATAAAAATTTTCCCCTTGATAAACAATAATTTTAGCTTTAGTTTGATTATCTTCTGCAGTTTGATATTTTTGAGTTTTTTCAAAAGGAATCATTGAATTTTTTGGTATAATAATATCCATTTCTCCATTATCTAATTCTAATCCATATGATAAAGATGTTATATTATTTATTTTATAATTAAAATTATTTTTATCCAAAAATTGTTCTTTAAATGCACCATATATTGCAGCACCTCTTGCAACTGCTTCTTCAGGATTTATTGTTTTAAGAGGTTCTTTTTCAAAGTATAGTTTTAATATTTTTTGAATTTTTGGTATTTTTGATGAACCTCCTACTAATACAATATCATCAATTTTATCTTTTGAAATATTAGAATGAATTATTACATTTTTTATTATTGGTATAATTTTATTAAATAAATTTTCACATATTTCTTCAAATTTAGAACGATATATTGTTATAGAAAAATCTTCTCCTTCTGCTAAACAATCTATACTAATTTCAGAATCATCTTTAAAAGATAATTCTATTTTAGTTTTTTCACATTCTATTTTTAATCTTTTAATTGCTTTATTATCATTACTAATATCAATTCCTGAATTTTCTTTAAATTTTTTAATACAATATTCAACTAATAAATTATCAAAATCATCACCACCAAAATGTACATCACCATCAGTAGCTTTAATATCAAATTTATTATTATTAATAGTTAAAATAGTAACATCAAAAGTTCCTCCTCCTAAATCAAATATTAAAACATTTCTATTATAACATTTATTATTATTTAATCCATATGAAATTGCAGCAGCAATTGGTTCATTTATTATATTTATTACATTAAATTCTGCTATTTCAAATGCCATTTTCATTGATTTTCTTTGAATATCATTAAAGTATGTTGGTACTGTTATTATTACATTTTTTATTTCTTCTCCTAAATAATTTTTACAATAATCTTTTATTTTTGATAATATCATTGATATTATTTCTTCTGGTGTGAATATTTGTATTTTATTATTATATTCAACTTCTATTTTTGCTTTTCCTGTTATTGAATCTTTAATTACTTTAAATGGCCAATATTTTATATCTTTTTGAATCTTTGGATCATCAAAATTTCTTCCTATTAATCTTTTTATTCCATATATTATATTTTTGTAATTTTTAGATGAATTTTTTTTTGCATAAGTACCAATAATTCTTCCATTATTTGTAAATGAAATTATTGATGGTGTTATTGTTTCTGAATTATCATTTATTATTATTTTTACATCTTTATTATCCCATATTGCAAAACAACAATTAGTTGTTCCAAAATCAATTCCTATTATTTTTTCTGACATTTTATCTTTTATATTATATTATAATACCATTTTTCTTTTCACTTTTTTATTATACTTTTTTAAAAAAAGTGAAAAAGAATATAAATCAATAAAATATATTAATTTAATAAAAAAAAAAAATATATAAAATTTTATACTTATTAAAATATATATATATATATATTAATTAATAATTGAGCAATCAATTTTAAGTATTTCATCTGAATCTTTATAATGATTATACAAATCAAATAATAATAAATCATTATTTTCAATTTGATTAGATTTAATTAAAAATTTCAATTGTAAATTTTCATCTAAATTATTTCTCTTTTTGAATATTTTAATAAAATTTGAAATATTCATATCTTTATTAATTAAAATTTTATGTACTTTAAATATATCATTTTCTGGATTATTTTGAATCATAATTGGAATTTTATTCATTTCAATTTCATAACTAATATATAAAATTCCATCATTTTCATCTTTATAAATTTCATAAATATTAGATATTAATTCATCATCATTATCCATTAAAAAATACCCTTTGATGTAAAATTTAATATCATAAAAAAAATTTAATTGCTTTTTAATGTTATTTTTCAAAATATTAAATTCACAGTCTTTAGGAATTAGATATTTAGAATTTAGTTCTTTTGAAAAAATACAATCTGGATTTTTTTCTAGAATAATTGGGATTTTAGTAGGATGATTTTTAATTAGATGATTTTTAATTATTTGTTTTCTTTCTAATTCATTTGTTGTTTTTTTAAAATTAAATTCAAAATTATTTTCTAATATTAGAAGAACATATAATATTTCATCATTTGGATCTTTAAACATTTCATAAATTTCAATTACTTTTTCATTTGGTTCAATTAACATAAAAGCTGCTTTAATTTGTATATAAAGTTTAAATTTTACATGTTTTGGGAAATTAAAATATGCGTCTATATTTAAATCTTTCTCAAAAGCGAATTTATGGAAAAATCTTGTATCAGAATTAATATTTTCTAAAACCTCAAAAATAACTGGAATTTCATTCATTTCTTTTATTTTTTTTGATTCTTCCTTTCTAAAATATTCACTTACGAATTCTTTATATAACAACTTCATATTAATTTAAAAACACAAAAAAATCAATTATATATAATTTTGTTATAAATAGTTTATATAATATTTATTTTTAATATTTTTAAATAAAATATAATAAAATCTATTTTATATTTTTAATTTATATTAATTAACTATTTAATATTTTTAAATTTTTAGATTAATCTTGTATAATTAAAAAATATTGTGTTTTTAATATAATAAAATTCTTTATTTAATAGTCTAATTCTAATTAATTATGATATATAAATAAAATTGAATTTTCATGATAATAAGTTTAATGATTATGATATATTTGAATTTGTAACATTGATATCAGAATTTAATTATTAATATTTTATTATTAATTTAACTTTTTTAATAAATTAAAATTATATTTTATTTAATATTCAAATTAAAAATTTCAAAAATAAATTAAATACTTATTAAAACAAATTTAATACCAATAAAAAAAACAAAAAAACAAAAATTATATTTTAACTTTAACAATCGTATAAAAATATTCTTCAAAATTAATATTTTTAACATAATTACTAATAAAATCTTTTTTAAAATATTTCCTATACTTAAAAAATTCTTTTTTCATATATTTTTTAAAATCCCCAATTCCATTTAAGGAATCATCAATTTTTCCATCTTTCCAAATACCATATCTAACATTATTTCTAATAATTCTCATACCAATACCATCTCTAACTCCATTAACAAAGAATCCACAAAAAGCATTTAAAGGTTTTTTTTCCCAAATATAAATACCAAATCCATTTTTAACATCTTTCTCATATTCTCCAAAATAATAATTTCCATTTTTCCATTTAAAAATACCAACACCATTCATATAACCATTATTAATTTTACCAGAATAAGCTCTATCATCAAAATAAGTAAAAATACCATAACCATTCATTTTATTATTTTCCCATTCTCCTTCATATGTTGTTCCATCAGGCCATCTATAAAATCCAATTCCATTTTTTTTATTATTTAAATATTGACCTTGATAATATGTTGAATCTGACCAAATTTCTATTCCATAATCAATTATATAATTCTTTTCAAAATAACCTTCTAATTTACAATGTGGAAATTGCATTAATGCATATCCTAATGGAATATTATTTTTATAATATCCATTATATATTATTTCTTTTTCTTTATCATAAAATTTACCTATTCCATTTATTTCTTTATTTTTAAATATTGATTTTATGTAACTTCCATCTTTTAATTTTAATATGTTGAAACCATCTTTTATTTTTGATAAGTTTATTTTTTGGTTTTTTAATAAAAAATATCCATATATTTCTATTATATTTTTATCATCTTCTAAATGATTAAATAAACTTTTGCTATTGAATAAAAATATTTTTTTTGATGGTGTAGATGAAATAACTGGACTATTTATTGGAATAATTGAACAAAATGAATCTAAAGAATAAATTGATTTTGCTGTTTTTGGTGATAATGAATTTGCTCTACTTAATAATGTTCCTGATAATGCACTATTTGATAATTCACTTAAAATATCATCTTCTTTTTCATCATTTAGTCCATTTACAATGTTTGTAAAATTTTGAAAAGTTATTTCTTGGTTATTCATAATTTTGTTTCTTGAAAATTTTTTAAATATCGTTACTTGATTTTTTTCTGATGAACTTTTTTTCAACATTTTTTTATTTTTTTCTGATTGTTTTTTTGTGCTTGTATCAACTTTTAAAGAAATTTTTTTTGAAGCAATTTCAACTTTTAATGAATTTTTACTTGCATTTTTTTCATTTTTTAATGAACTTTTCTTTAAATAATTTTCTTTTTTTAATGAATTTTTATTAGAAAGATTATCATTATTTACTGAACTTTTATTTGGATATTTATTTATATTTTCTGTTTCATTTTGATAAAAATGCTCATTATTATTATTTTCATTATTTTCTGTAGTCGATATTTTTGTTAAATTAATATTTAATGGTATTTGTATTACTATATTTTTATTTTCTGCTACTTTTGATTTATATACTTCTCTTAGTTTATAACCTCTAAAAAAACTTTGAATTTTTATTATATTTTCTACAATAAAAAATATATTATTAAATGCATTATAAGGTATTATTAAATTCATTGATTTGATACTTTTACTATTTGCGCTGGAATGACTTATTATTGGTTTATTTTGATTATTAATTGAACTTAATGTATTTAAAATTGCATGTTGATTATTGCAACAAATTCCATTTCCCATATATATTTAACATATTTTAATTATTTTAAAATTATATGAATAGAGCTTTTCAATTTATATAAAATTAAAATTTTTTTATTTTCATATATTATTATATAAAATTATTTTTACAATATATTTATATCATATTTAAATTTTTCTTTGATTTATTTTCATTTTTACCTTTTTATAAAAAAATTAAAATAAACAAATATATAATAAAATTAAGAAAATTTAAATTAAAAAAAAATTAGGCTCACAATATAAAAAATATATAAAAATAATAAAAAAAAATGATATATTAAATAAAAGCCTAAGAAATAAAAAAATGTCAACATCAGAATACGATCTTTCTTTAGGAATAGACTTAGGAACAACATATTCATGTGTAGCATATTGGTGGAATGGTAAAGTAGATGTAATACCAAATGAGACAGGAGCTCGTATAACACCATCAATAGTATCTTTTACAAAAACGGAAAGAATAGTAGGTGACGGTGCAAAAGCCCAAGCAGTTAGAAATTATGAAAATACTGTATATGATGCTAAAAGATTAATAGGAAGAACATTAGATGATACTGAAGTTCAAAGTGATATGAAACTTTGGCCTTTTAAAGTTATAAATGATCCAGAAACAAAAAAACCAAAAATACAAGTCAAATTTAAACAAAAAACAGAAACTTTTTTCCCTGAAGAAATTTCAGCTTTTATTTTAGGAAAAATGAAACAAATAGCAAAAGATTATATTGGAAAAGAAGTAACAGATGCAATTGTTACTTGTCCAGCATATTTTAATGATTTACAAAGAAAAGCTACTCAAATGGCAGGAAAGATTGCTGGTTTAAATGTTATTAGAATTATTAATGAACCTACTGCTGCTGCTATTGCTTATGGATTAATTAATGAAGAAAATAAAGCTCCTAAAAATGTTTTAATATTTGATTTAGGAGGAGGAACTTTTGATGTTACTATTCTTCATATTGATGGTACTATTTTTGAAGTAAAATCTACTTGTGGTGATATGCATTTAGGTGGGGAAGATTTTGATAATGCTTTAGTTGAACATTGTATTAAAGAATTTAAAGAGGAGACTGGAAAAGATATTTCTAAAAATCAAAAAGCTATTAGAAGATTGAAAAGTGAATGTGAGAAAATTAAGAAAAATTTATCTACACAAGATGAAGTTACTTTAGATCTTGATGCCTTAGCTGAAGGAGAGGATTTCCAAATTACTATTGCTAGACCAGAATTTCAGGATATGTGTAAAAGTCTTTTTGATAAAACTCTTCCTATTGTTGAAACTGCTTTAAAAGATGCTAAATTGGATAAAAAACAAATAGATGAAATTGTATTAGTAGGAGGTTCAACTCGTATACCAAAAATACAACAAATTGTGAAAGAATATTTTAACAAAGAACCTTCTAAAAAAGTACATCCTGATGAAGCCGTTGCAATTGGAGCAGCAATTCAAGGAGCAATAACTAATAATGTAGATGAACCTGGATTAGAAAAATTAATTTTATTAGATGTAACACCATTATCATTAGGATTAGAATTGAGTAGTGGAAAAATGGATTTTTTAATCAAAAAAAATACAACTATACCATGTGAAAATACTCAAAAATATAAAACAACAAAAGATAAACAAAATAAAATATCAGTTAAAGTATATCAAGGTGAAAGATTATTAGCAAAAGAGAATAAATATTTAGGAAAATTGGATATTACAAATATACCTCCAAAGCCTAAAGGACAAGTAATAGTTGAAGTTACTTTTTCATTAGATATTAATGGTTCATTATTAGTTACTGCTAAAGAAAAAAGTGGAGGTCAAACTAGTGATTTAACTATTAAAATGGATACTGAAATGGGAGAAGAAAAAATTGAAGAATTAGTTACTAGAGCACAAACTATGGAAGCTGAAGATATGAAAATTATTGAAACTACAAGAACCAGAACTCAATTACAGGATTTATGTATTGAGTTAAAGAGTAAAGGAAATGAAAAACAAAAAAAAAAAGCTGAGGAAACTTATAAATGGGTTAGGAAAAATATTGAAGAAAGTAAAGAAACTTATTTAAAAAAAATAGAAGAGTTAAAATCATCATAATTTATATTAAAAATTTATATTTCTAATAAAAAATATTTGATATTTTGATTTTATTTTTCTTTATCTCTATAATAAATTGAAATATCCTTTTTTTTAATATCAAATAATAAAAATTTTAAAACTAGCCAATAAAATAAAACATTAAAAATATAACTCAAAAAAAAAAAAAATATAAAAAAATAAAAAAAAAATGGAAAACGAAAATGAAAACGAAAACACAAAAAGTCCTCGTCGTTTAAAGCGTGCAGTAACAACTGTTCCAACAACATCAATTTTTAAAAAAGAAATAATAAATCCAAGAAGAACAGAAACATCAAACCCAATGTATTATCATTTAAAAACTGAGAAAGTATTAGCAGTTCCTGAAGAACAATTAAAAGAATATAAAGAAGCATTTGATTTATTTGATAGAGATCAAACAGGATTAATAGGGCCAAATGAGATATATTCACTTTTAAAAAATTTTGGTAATCCAACACCAAAAAAAGAAATAGATAAATTAATGGCAGATTTTGATAATGATGGAGATGGAAAATTAAGTTTTGATGAATTTGTTACTTTTTTACATCAATCTTATGTTACTTTAGATGAAATGGAAGCTGTTATTAGAGCTTTTAAAACTTTTGATAGAGATAATTCAGGAGAAATTGATTTAAATGAATTTAAATTTATTTTAGAACAATTAGGTCATAAGTTACCTGATGATGTTGTTAAACTTATTTTTTATGAAAGTAATTTAAATGAAAATGGAAAAATGGATTATAATGAGTTTGTTAATTTTTGGAGTAAAACTAATCCTTTGTAAAATATTTTTTATAGTTTTTTTATTGTTTATTTTTAGTTTATATTATTTTTTTTTTTTTGGATTTTTTAATTTATCATTTATTTATTTTTTTATTTATATGTAAAAATACAAAAATTTATATTCTAAATTTTATTATTTTTTTATGAATAAATATATCTTTTATTAGTCATTAAATAATTGAATAAGTATTTTTTAAGAAATAAAAGCATTTATTGAACTTTTGAAATAAATTATCAAAACATTTAAATGAGAATAATTATAGTTCATTATATAAATTAAAAATTTATATATTTTATTTTCAAAATAATTCATCTTTCCAATTGACTTTATAAGCAATTTATATATATACAATTATTCTAATAGAATATGTTTTCAATATTTTTAAATTTATTAAACAATTTGAATCTCTTCATTTTTTAAATTTTTCAATTCATTTAAAATTAAATCTTTCCATTTCATAATTAATTTATTATCATTTAACATATATATATTCTTACTTACCTCAATGATTAATTTTTTTTTATTCTCTCCAGAACTTAATTTAAGTGCTTTTTGAATTACAAAATTACCATAATTATTTTTCATAATTTCAAAAATTTTTCCATTTAATATAATTTCATCAATATATTCATTTAATATATCATCACTTTTTTCAATATATTTTTCCATAACATTAGAAGAATATTTTTCCATTGATAAAGAAGTTAATTTATTTTTATATAAAAGTAAACTTTGTTTAACTTCATTTATATCCCAACTTTCAATAAGTTCTTGAATAACATAATTTCCATAAGGATGAATTATTAATTCCATTGAATTTTCTTCAACTATTTTTTTTATTTGTTCATGAAATTTAATTTTATGAGTAAAAGAAACTATTTTTTTAACTAAACAAATTCCAGAAGAATTATAAGATAAAAATAACAAATTTTCAGATATATAATCATAAATAAAAGTAATATATTTTTCTTCAAAACAAGATAAAATTTTTTCAATTACATGACAACTATAAGGATTAGTTGATAATTCTGGAATATGATTTTTAATAATATCAACAATAATATCTTTTTCTAATTTAGAGCCAATATGTTCTATTATACCTTGAATTGGGAATGTTCCTATATTATTTGAACTAAGTTTAATTAAAGAATCTTTTATTGTTTTTAAAAATTCTATTCTATCTTTTTGATTTATGAAAGTAAAAAATTTTTTACAGAAATAATTTGCATATGGATCTATTAATAATTCATTTAAATATGGATTTATTTCTGTAAAAATTTGATGTAATATATCACAATGTGTATTTTTTAAATAATTTTGAAATATTCTACTTCCTTTATGTGTTTTAATTATATCTACAATATTTCCTTGTATTTTACTATATATAAAATGATCTATTTTATCTGTTCGATATAATATACTTTTTAATTCATATATTAATAATTCTAATTTTAAATTAGTTTCTTTTGGAAATATTACAGAACCAAATTTCTTATCATTATTTCTTATTTCTGATTTTTTTATATCTTTTTTATCAACTTTTGCATCATATGTTTTTTTTCTATTTGATGATCTTTGAAAATTATTTAAATTATTGAATATATTATTATTTAAATTATTTATCATATAATTAGGTTGCATAAAATTATGATTTGGAAGAGAATTTAATAAATTAACATTGAAATTAAAAGGATTTTGTATAATTTGAGTTTGAAAATAATTTCTATTATTAAAAAAATATGGATTTTGAATATTTAAAGAATTATGTGAATTTACAGTTTGAAATTTTTTATCAAATCTTTGATTTTTTCTTATAAAATTATTCATCATATTATCATGATTATTATTAATAATATCAACATCATCTTTTAATTGGATTTTTTTATTATAATTTATTTGATTTTTTAGATTTAAAGTATTATTTTCTATTTCTTCTTCTTCATTATCTGAAGAAAATAATTTTTCTTCTTTTTCATTTCTACCTTCATCCATTACTTGTTTAAGCATTGAAGTAATTTGACTTTCGAGACTTTCTTCTTCATATTCTTTCATTATTTTATATTTATTATTTTTAATAAAATATTATATAAAAAGATTATTGAAATATAATAATTAGTTTTAGATTTATATATGAAAATGATAATATATTTTATTAATATAATTTTTATCATTTTATTTTCATTTTATTTATTTTAATTTTAAAAAACATTTTTTTTAATATAAAAATAAATATAAAAACCTTTTTATTTATATACTTTTATTTATAATAAATAATTAATTAATTTATATTTTTCTTTCAATTTGAAATAATTATTCATTAGCATTCATAATAAATAAATTTTCTAAATTCATATTATATCTTTTAAAATTATTTCCATTTTTTAACCTCATTCTTGAAAAAATTATTATTCTCTTTTTCATTTTTAATAAAACAATTTTTTTTAATTAATCTATTCTTATTTTCATTATTTTTTCCATCATCAAAAACATCTTGACTTACTAATTCATTATTTTCAAAATAACTTTCTCCAATTTCACTATTATCAGGAATATCTAATTCAAATGCGTCAATAATATCATCTGCAATATCACTTATTTCATCATTATCTTTACATTTAATTAATAATTTGTTTCTTAATTGAGAATATGAATCATTATTTTTTTTTGATATTTGCATTTTTTTTTTAATATTTCTTGACGTTATATAATTTTGTTCATTATTATTTATATTATAGTTATTTAAAAATGATTTAAATTTTTTAATTTTAAAATCCATCATTTTAATATTTAATTTCGTTTCAAGAAATGCTATATCTGAATATTCATTTATTAAATTATGTTCATCTATATTTCCAGAATTATTTGAATAAATTCTATTTGGTTCAATAGGATTAAAGTGAATTAATGTTTTTATATTATAAGAATTTAATTTTGGTCTTATATTTCTTTCTGAATTAATCAATTTTGAATTATATGAATATGGAATTGTATTCATATACATTTTATTAATTTAGAATAATTATTATATTAATGTTTAATAAAATTTAAATTATTTTTTATGAATTCAAATATAAGTGAAATTTTATTAATTAAATGCTTAGAAATAGAAAAAGATATTTGTGAAAAATTATCAGAAAAATTTGAATTATTTTATTATGAATTATATTCATTTGAAAATTTTCATTATATTTTAGATTTTTTATCAAAATTTTTTAATAAGAACACATTTATAATATATTGTTCATTTATTAATTCCTTTTTTCTAAAAAATAATTTATCAATTGGCGAAGAATATACAAGAATTAAAATTAAAAATAAAAATATAATTCTATATTATTTAATAGTTTCATCATCATCATTATTAATAAAAAGCATTATGGAAAAATTATTTGGAAGAATTAAAGAGTATTTAATATTAAATAAAAAAAGAAATTGGTTAAAAACATTTCAATATTTAGAAAAATTTAATGATTTTTATCCAATTATAGAAAATTTAGCATTTATTTTTTATATAAAAAGAAGTCAAAAAGATATTGATTTATTAAATGTTCCAATTGAAAAAAAAGATAAATTATTAATTGGAAATTTTGACTATTTAAAATTTTCAGAATATTTATTATTAATAAAATTATTTTTAAAATTCATTCAATTATTTTCATATGAAAAGAATAACATAAATATAAAAAAAATTTCAAATAATTATAATTTATCATTAAAAATTGATAAGTATAGAATTCAAAATTATTCAAAAATATGTTCTATATGTTTAAATAATTTTACAAATATTTCTACAACAATTTGTGGTCATTTATTTTGTTGGAAATGTATTATTCAATATCTTCAAAAAAATAATTATTGCCCAAAATGTAGGAAACTTTGTTTACCAAGAGAAGTAATTTTATTAAAAAATTTTGATTAATCTTATTTAAAATCAATTAAAAAATTATAAAATAAAATATATTAATAATTCAATTTATAGATTATTATATTTATAATATATTTTTTTTCCTTTTAATAAAAAAAATTTCTTGAAAAAAACATAATTAGTTATTTGTTTTATTTTCTATGAAGATTATTATATAACAATTAAATTCATAGTTATAAAAGTAATTATATATTTAATATATCATTAAATTTATATCGATAATATAATTAAAAAAATAATAGAGATATTGTAAATAGTTCAAATTTAAGGTATATAATTACCATAATTTATATTTTGTATTATATTATTAAAATTTGGATATAACATTTGTTGCATGATAAAAAAATCATTTATAAATTTATTAATTAATTCAATTTGATTAAAAGTATTATTCTTAATATCATTATTATAAGAATTATTTGAAAAAAAATTATTAAAAAGCCTAAAATCATTTATTTCATTATTTTTGTTCATATTATTATTTAAAGAAGAAGATTCAATAAAATTCATATTACAAAAATTATTATTATTATTTTGATGAATAAATTGATTACTATTATTATTTAAATTACTAACATCATTATTAATATTATTTTTATTTTTATCTTCAATATTCAACTCATTAACTTTATTATTTATATTTAATTTTTCACTTAAATTCCAATTAAAACAAACATCCTTCTTTTCACTTTTATTTTTATCATCTTCCTTAATTTTTTCATCACATTTAACATTTTTAAAATTATGTAAAATAACATTTCCATAATGAGTTCTCATATGTGAAGAAAGAGTACTTCTTCTTCCAAATTTACATTGACAAATATCACAAACAAATTTTTTTAAATTAAAATGATGAGTTTCAATATGATCTTTTAAATGACCATTTGTTTTATAACTTTTATCACAATAATTACATTTATAAGGCCTTTCATTACTATGAAATCCAATATGAGTTTTTAAATTTCCTTTTTCATTAAAACTCTTTTTACAAATAGGACAAATATAAGGTTTAAATCCAGAATGTGTTCTTAAGTGAATTGATAATCTACTTTGATTTGAATATGAATGTTGACATAATGGATATGGACATTTAAAAGGAAGAATATGATTATGTATTGTATTTATGTGATTTTTTAAGTTTCCGTTTGTACTAAATGATTTTTTACATATTGTACAAAAAAAAGTTTTTTTTATTTTTGGAGTTTTTTTTATTGTTGTTTGTATCTCATTTTCTGTTGAGTTTTGAGAATTGTTTTCTTTTTGAGAGAGAGACATTTTTTTAACAACAATCTTTTTTTATAATTATATATTTTTATAATATTTCGTTAATAAATAAGATTTTTAAATATTTTTTATTTTTTGGATTTTGATTTTTTATTTTTTATATTATTTTATTTGTTTTTATTTTATGATTTTTAGATGTTGTGTAATATTAATTTATTATTATTTAGTTGGTTATTAAATTAAATATTTTTTTTTTACGTTTTTTAAAATTATGTTATTTATTTAAATTTTTCAGTTGATATTCATGATTTTTTTACATTTAATTTTTTTTAAATTATTTTTATTTATTTTAAAATAATTATTTATTTAATGAATTTCTAATAAATTCTTTTTATTCTCCAATTATTTATTTGAATTATTAAATTTTTAATTGAAAAAAATATTATAAAAGAACAAAATATTATTTTATTCAAAATATTTAAATATTTAAAAACTATAAGTTCAACAAATAAATTTTTTATTTATTTAAAATTTTATTCAAACTTATTAAATATCTATAATATTTAAAATAATATTAATTTTATTCCCCTTTTAAAATATTTTTTATAATACTTTTTTTAGATATATTTTCTCGAGATGAAAAACAATTAATTTGAATATTTTTATTTGGAATAATTCTATTATTTATATCATTAAAATTATTATTGAAATTATAACAAAAAGTAATATATCTTAAATTATTATTTACTGAAAAAATACTTTGAGAATCTTTTTTAATTTTCTCAAATTCAATTTTCCTTACAATTGAATTTAAATCATCAAAGTCATCAAATGCATTTAATTTCTTATCATTTAAAAATTCAGGATTTAAAACATTAATAATATTATCAAAAGAATTTTCTTTTTTTTCATATGAAAAATTCCTTTTATTTGATTTTATAAAATTATTTTCCAATTTTCGATTATTTTCTTGAATTAAAGATAAAATATTTAAATTTTTATTATTTTGATAATAAGGCAAATATTGAATTGTAATTTTTTCATTTTCTTCATTTTTTTTATTATTATCTTCTCTATTTATACTCAATTCTGTTCTTGATGTTGTTATTGCTGTTGATTTATTAACAGAATTTTTAATAAAGTTATTATAATTTCTTTTATATGAATTTTCTTTTTTTAATTTATTTATATTTATTTTTGTTCTTGATGAATTTGATTTTAATTTCTCTTTTATATTAATTTTCTTTTTACTCATATTTTCTATTTTATCTTTCTCAAAAATGCGTTTAAACATTTTTTTTCTTTTTATTCTATTATTATTATTAATTTTATCAATTTTAATTTTATTTGTATTAGAAACTTTTTTTCCAATTTCAAATGATGTTTTACTTCTTTTCTTATTTGAATTTTTTTCATTATTTATACTTGATTTTTCTAAATGATGAGAACTTAAAATATTTTTTTTAACAGAAATATTTTTTTTGTTATTTTTCCCTACTGAATTATTATTGATATTATATGTATTTTCAATTTTTTTTTTAATATTTTGTCTTATTTGTTTTATACCTTTCATATTAATAATTGAATTCTTTTTTTTTGTTTCTTTACTAAAGTTATTATTTGTATTTGATTTAACTTGATTATAAGAATCAATTCCATCTATAATTATTAAAGTATGATTTACATTTTTTTGATTTACATTATTTAAAGTTGAATTGAAATTTATATTTGATTTTAAATTAAAAGAATTTACCATATTCTTTTGGTTTTTATTTTGATTTGATATTTTACTCTTTTTTGATTTACTTCTTTGAACTGAAGAATTTAAGGTAATATTAAAAGTATTATAAACATTTGAAGAATTACTATTTTTAGATTTTGAATTATTTTTTAATTCTAATGTTTTAAATGAAATTTTATTTTTATGAAAATTTTTTTGAATTTTTTGACTTGATTCTAAATAAGAAGTTGCAATATTATTTAATTTGCCTTTTTTAAAAATAGTTTTTGGTCCAGTAATAAGACTAATTGGAAGTGTTTTTTTAGATCGGGTTGATATTACACGATTATTATTGATATTTCCTTCTTGAATTAAAAATGAATTCATTAACAGATAATTTTAATCTATTAAATTAATTCTTTTTTTTTTTAATTTTTTTTAAAATAATTATAAATATATGAATGTAATTAATTTTATAAAAATAATTGTTTTAGAAAAAAATATTATAATATATATTCCTTAAATTAAAACATAAAAACATAAAATATAAATTTTTTTAAATGAATGTTTTTATATTTTTGTACAATAAATTATTTACTTTTATTTCTTAATTATTCTAAAAAAAAATTATTAAATACACTTATATTTTTAATCTAATAGAGTTTCACCATTTATACATTAATTAAAAAATCCATTATTATTTAATCAATTTATATATTTTTAAAAAAACTATCAATTTAATGAATTCTAAAACTTACTTTTTAAAGTATATTCTTTTTGAACTATAAAAAATAAATAATAAAAAAATCCTAATTAAAATGGAAGAAGAATCACCATTTGAAGGGACATTTTTAAAAAAAGAATTTTTAGAAGTATCATTTCATGATGAATTTAAAAATCAACAAAAAAAACATAAATCCTTAGATCCAATGACTTTAAATCAAAAATTAATGCAATTAATCCCAATTATACCTTATGATAGATTAGGTGAAAACGGACAATATTTTATTGATGATACAAATGAATCAGAATCTCCAAAAAATGTAACAAGGAGAACATTATTAAAATTAAAACAAAAAAAAAACAAATTTAAAAATAATGAAAAAATGATAGAATTAAGAAAATCATTTGATTTTAATGTAAACAATAATAAAACAATTATATTTCCTTTTATTAATACTATTCAAAAGAATAAGAAAAAAAGAAATAGTGTTGAATTAATTCAATCTACAAAGATGAATATAACCAGAAATAATAGGAAATTAAATACTTTTTCATCATCAATTTCACCAAATAAAAAATATTTTTTTTCAGGAATGAATAAACAAAATAAAGAAAAAACAAAAATTATGAGAAGATTTTCTTTGATTGAAAATAATACATCATTAGAAATTGCATTTAAAAGATATAGATTAAAAAAGTAAAAAATCTTTTATATGAATATCAAAAAAATATAAATAATTCCCATTTTTAAGCATATTAGTTATATTATTATTTATAAAATTTTCTATTATGATTTCATATATATCAATTCTTCGATTATATACAGTTTTAAATAGTTCATTTTATTATATATATAAATAAAGTAAATTTAAAAATTTAATAAAGTTAAAAAATATTTAAAGTTTGAAAAAAAATTGTTTTAAATAATAAATATTTTAATTTTTTATTTAATTGATTTTTTGGTTTGTCAAAAAATTATTATATAAAGAAAAAATTATTATTTTTAACTCTAAACATAATAATTATATTATCATTAATATTTTAAACATAAAATCTTATATTATAATTAAATAATAAATATATTTATAATTAATTTTCCTTGAAAAAACAACATGATAATTTAACTTTTTCATCTAATTTATTTTTAGAATTCCTACTTTTAAAATTTTTATTATTTATATAACCGTATAATGAACTTTCTTTAGTTGAAATTTCATTTGGATTTTTCATTGAACTTAATTTTTCAGATATATTATTTATTCTAATTTTATTATTCATAATAATAGTATTAAAAATAAAATTATCTTTATTATCATTATATAATTTTTTATGATGAATTTTAGAAAAATTTAAATTCGATTGATTAAAATAATCATTTATTTTCGATATTGAAGAATTATTATTGTTATTTTCTATTATTTTTACTATTATATTTTCTTCATCTACAGTCATAGAATTATTTCTTTGAGATATTTCCTTTGTTGACTTTTGACTATTATTCTCTTTTATATTATTTTCATTTTTTTTATTTCTACTTATATTTCTTGTTTTTTCTAATGAACCATATTGTAAATTTTCTATTTTTTTATTCAATATTTCTTTATTATTGTTATTTATTATATTTTGTGTTTTTGACATTAAAATATAAAAAAAATATTAAAAATTTTTTTATAATAAAAGACATTTTTCAAATTTATATATTTAATAAATTTTTATTGAAAAATTTAATTAGACTTTTTATATTATTATAATTTATTAAAAAGTTTTTTTAATATCAAATAACATTCATTTAATTCATTTAAATCAATTTTATATTCACTTAATGAAATAATATGATTTAAATTAATATCAACTAAATTAAATTTTTCTTTCATTATATTAATACAAGAAATAGAAATTGTATTTGGAGTATAAAATAAAGAAACAGGAAAAAAAAATGAATCATTTATATATTGACAACAACTTTTAATTAAAATATCTGAAGAAATATTAATATTTTCTTCAAAATAATTTTTAAGTCTTAAAACAAATTTATAAGGTAACTCTACATTGGCGCAAAATTCAAGTGAATTTAAAATATCAAATTCTTTTTCAAAAATCATTTTTTTAATTGTTTCATTATCCAAATTTAAATTTGATAATTTATTAATAATGATATCTTTGATTATATTAATAATCAAAGAAATTCTTATTAAATTATTAGTTGTTTTTGTTGCAATAAAAATACAACTTCCACAAATAATTAATTTATCTATTAATGATAAATTAATTATTATATGTTTTAATTTCTTAATATAATATTTATGAAAATAAACCATTGAAGTTGATAAAATTATTTGATTTGATACTTTTAATTTTGAATTTATGAATGACATTATTGAATATATGTTTTTAATAAATTTTAATTCATTAATATATGATTCATTATCTTCAAACAATCTTGGAAGAAAATATTTTTTCCAATCATCTTCAGTAAGGTAAACCATACTAATTATTATATTTTCAAAATATAATTTACCTTAAGTTGAAGTTTGAAGATGTTTCCATTTAATTTATCTATTTTATTTTTTTTCTAGAAAATAATTAACTAAAATTTAACTATAAAAATTTAATAATAAAAGAGTTAAAATTGAAATTTATTATTTGAATAATAAAAAAATATTATTTAAGATTTTTATAAATAAATAATAGCTTTACTTTCATTTAATTATAATTTAATATTTGAAAAAAAATCAAAAAATGAAAAACTCAAATTTATCATTTTGTTTTATAAAGAAAAAGAAATAAAAAAATAAAAAAATTAAATAAAAATATATATTATTTTTTAGTATTAACAATTTAATAAATAGGTGAATAATAAATCTACAAGATGATTTAATTATATATTCATTAATCTATAATATATTATTTATTAAGATTAATTCTCTTTATTCATTATTATTCATTTAAATATTTGAATTATTTTATTAAATAACCATATTTTTATAATTTTTTATATATATTTCAAAAATAAATATTTATTATTTTTATATTTGCCATTTTATAAATATTATAATTTAATATAAAAAAATTGATGAATTTCACACGAGAAAATTTCATTTCTTATGCAAATAAAACTAGTTCAAGTTTTTATTCAACCTCTTCATTTAATAAAAGATTATTAACAGTATCAACAATATCAAATACAAAAACATTTGATAAACATAGAAGAATATCATTAAAAAATTATCATAAAAATTTTTTAAAAAAAAAACTATTATTAAAAGAAAAATTCTTTCCTACAGAAACATCAAGAGAATCAGTTAAAAATCAATTTTTTTTAACTAAAATATTAAGTAATAATTATTCACTTATACAAAATGAAGAAAATAATGATATTTATAAACCATTATCAAAAGATAGTTTTTTATTAGTTCAACCAAAAAAATATAATGTTTATCCAATAATTTCATCTAGAAAAGAAGATTTATTGGATTTTAATTTAAAACTTAGAAATTCCAGAAAAGCAAGAATAATTTGTAAAGTTTTAAACAAAGAAAAAGAAAATATTTTAGAAAGTAATAAAGGAAAAATTCAACAAATTAATATGCAAATATTTGAAATTCATTATGCAAAAAATTTATTAGATAAATATTATATTCAATTAAATAAATATTGTAAATATTTATCAAAAGAATTAGAAAAAGAACAATTATCATTAAATAAAATAATATTAAAAGAATCAGGAATAAGAAATTTAGTTAAAAATTTAAAAGAAAAAGTAAATAATAAAAAATTAGAAATAATTGAAATTGAGCATTTTAGAAATTTTTTATTATGTGTAAAATATAAAGTAACAAAAATAAAAGATTTACCCCAGAATATTATTACAATTTATCAATTAGAAAAGTATTTACCTAAAGAAAAACAACCAAAAAGAATTATGACAAAATCATCTGCAAATTTTGGTAGAAAAAGTATTGGACATTTTTCAAAAAAAAAAGTAATGCTTTCAAAAAGAATTTCTGTTTATGAAAATAAAAATAATAAAATTGAAAAATTTAAATCAATTATTAAAAAAGATGTGACACCTTCTCCTATTATTTATAATAGTTTAGAAGAATATGAATTAGATATTCAAAATATAAAAATTGATTTATTAAAATCATTCACTTTTAATAATGAACAAAAGAAAGAGTTAAAACTTTTAAGAAGTGAAAAAAATGAATTATTATCAAATCAAAATATTCCTGAAAAGACATTTAAAATTAAAAATTATGAAAATACTTTAAAAATTAAAAAAATTGAAAATAAAAGATTACAAAATACATTAATTTCAATAGGTTCTTTTAAATCACAATCAAAATTGAAAAAAATTATATTTTATAAATTAATATCAATAATGACAAATTTGTCAATTAATATTGAAAAAGAATTTGATTGCCCAAATTTTTATAATGTTCTTTCTTCTAAACAAGATAATTTTTTATTTAAAGGAATAAGACAAGATACTGTTTTATTTAGCTTATTTATTTTAGAACAAATTTTAATTTCAAAAATTACTAAAATTAAAACTTTTAACTCTGAAAAAGAATTAATATTCATTTCAGAAGTTAAAAATAAATTAGAAAGTGAAAAAAGAATTAATTATGGTAGAAATAAAAGACAATTAGAAAAAGAAAGAATTATAAAATTAAACAATAATATTTTCCAAAAAATGAATAAAATATTGTATTTACCTCGAAGAAAAGTTAATATTATAAATAAATTTCCTTCTGATTTTAGAAGTAGATCAGAAGAAAAAAAAAGGAATAATTATAAACAATATAAATTAGATTATGAAAGTATTTTATATAATTAATAATTTAATAAATAATTTCTTATTTTTTTAAAAAAATTTGTTATTTTAAACAATTAAAAATTATATTTTCATTAAAAAAATTTATGGAAAGCAGACATAAAAAAGCAATTTCATCAATTTATTCAACAACTGAATTGGGACCAAATATTATAAAAGATGAAAAAATAAATAAAACATATAATTTTAAATCTAAAGAATCATCAAAACAATATAAATTTGATTCATTTAATAAATCAAAAGAAAAGACAATTAGTAAATTTAATTATGAAAGTGAAATGTTAAAAAATCTAAATATATTATATGAAAATCACAATAGTTCATTAGACCAAAATGATAGAAATTATAATAATAATAAAATATCATTGGAAATTCAAGAAAAAAAATTAAACAAAAATATTTATAAATTAAAAATTAATATAATAATACAATTATTAATTAATATTATTGATTTTCTGTTGATTACATTATTTCAAAAAATATTTTTTAATTTTTTTAATATTTTTGTATTATTTCTTATTCTTATTTTTGATTTTTTTATATATAAGGAATTTGTACAAGGATTTGAAGAAATTAATAGAAATTATTATAAAAACATAAAAAAAATTTTATATTTTACAATAATAATAATGATTATTTTTTTTTCAGATATGATTTATGAAATAGTTGTACAAATACTTATTATTAATTTACCTAATTATGAAACTCCATGTATAATAAAATGGTTATTTTTTATTTTATTTTATTCTTTTATAAATATAAGTAGTCCTATATTTTTAATTAAATATTTGGTTGAAATTAAAAATAATATTAAATATTTTGGTGCTTTAGAAGGAAAAGATTATTCATTACCATCAAACAAATATCATAATTTTTCAAAAAGTGAAAATTAATGAAATTTATTTATTAATGTTTAATTAATAATTATTATTTATTATTTCATTTTTTATAAAAAATAATTAAAATTATTATTTTTTGATAATAAAATTTTTATTCTTTTTTTTATATTATATTAATTTACAATTTAAAAATTTTCTAATTTATCTCCTATCTTATTAGAATAATTACATAATCATA
>JAEEGL013482101.1_pt1 | contig 43754 bp, 26 predicted proteins | sample 9134231 | NCBI WGS metagenome assembly JAEEGL01 (sample SAMN16246548, study PRJNA631951) | gut metagenome | biome: gut microbiome; feature: rumen; material: fiber-attached | host: Bos | place: Iran: Karaj | collected 2018-10
CCGGCGAAAAGCCGGCGGGCCAAGCCGCCGCGGAGGAGCGAGTGGCTTGGAGGCTAAGCGGTTGTGTGCCGCCGGCGAAAAGCCGGCGGGCCAAGCCGCCGCGGAGAAGCGAGGGCCCTGGAGGCGAAGCGGTCGTGGGCCGTCGGCGAAAAGCCGGCGAGCCAAGCCGCCGCGGAGAAGCGAGTGGCTTGGAGGCGAAGCGGTTGTGTGCCGCCGGCGAAAAGCCGACGGGCCAATCCGCCGCGGAGAAGCGAGTGGCTTGGAGGCTAAGCGGTTGTGTGCCGCCGGCGAAAAGCCGGCGGCGGGGATGCGCCGCCTACAGGCGAGCCTGCCAGGGTTCAGCGGTATCCGCGGCGGCAGAAGAGGCGGCCGTTGGCGATGCGGCACTGGGAATTGCCGAGGATGACCAGAGTGGTCATCTGGACCACCGCGAACGGGAATTCGCGGATCGGAAAGACGCGGACGAACTGCCCTGGGCGCCATGCGTCGCGGACAATGGCGCAGGGCAGTCCATCGCCGCCATGGCGTCGGAAGCACTCCACGGCGAATTCGAGCAGTTCGTGGCGCGTGCTGCTGGCGGGATTGTAGAGCGCCGCAGGCAAATCCGAGGCGGCGACCGCCTCCAGGCGGCGACGGATGGTCTCGGCGGGCGTCATCAGATCCGAGAGGCTCAGCACCGCGAAGTCGTTCATGAAGGGCGCGCCGACCAGCGCCGCGCAGGCAAGCGCGGCGGTGACGCCAGGCACGACCTCGATCTCGACCTCGGCAAAACGCGCCTCCTGAGTCAGTTCCAGCAACAGTCCCGCCATCCCGTAGACGCCCGCGTCGCCCGAGGAGACCAGTGCCACCTCCTCCCCCGCCAGCGCCGCCTCCAGCGCCGCGACGCAGCGCTCGCGTTCGCCGCGCATGCCGCCCGCGACCAGCCGCTTCCCCGCCAGCAGCGGCTGCAGCAAATCCAGATACAGCCGATAACCCACGACGACCGCGCACCGCTCCAGCACCGCCCGTGCCTGCCCCGTCAGCAGTTCTGGCGCGCCAGGCCCGATGCCCACCGCAAAGACGCGCTTCATGGCCATTGCCCTCCCGCCAGCGCGACCGTGACATCGCGGTCGCTTTGCTTTTCAACATACAACCGCGCGCCCGCCCCCGCCGACGCCAGCGCGGCCGCCTCCGACACCGAATTCAGCCCCAGATGGCGCCGCGCCGCCTCCGAGGGATGCGGGACGGCCTGCGCATTGAGCGTCTCCGCGTCGTGGAACTCCAACGGCACACCGCTCTCCGCCGCAAACTCCGCCAGCCCCGCCTCGCCGCGCTTCGCCTCCGCGCTCGCGATGGCCGCGACCTCGGAAAGCGCGAAGCCGTGCGCCTCCAGTACCCGCTGGACCACCTCGCGCAAACGTGCGGCGGAAACGCCCTTCCGACAGCCAATGCCCAGCGTGAAGCGCGGCTGGCGCAGCCGCACTTCCACGCCGCCGCAGCGCACTGCCCACTCCCCTGCCGCGCGCGGTTCATGCCTGGCAACCCCCGCATAGCCCGCGAGCTCCTCGGCGAAGACGCGCCCAGGCATCCACACCTCGACCGATTCGCCCGCCGCCACCGCCGCCGCCAGCGCGGTGTGCGCCTCTGGATTCACCATCTCGCAATGCCGCCGCCGCGCCAGTTCGTCGAAGGCGGGACGCCCCTCGACATCGCTCGCCGTCGTGATCACGGCGCGCCCCCCCGTGATCCGCGCCACATCCCGCGCCAGCGCATTGCCGCCGCCCTCATGCCCCGAAAGCAGACTGACGGCCGCCGCGCCGCGCTCGTCCACCACCACCACCGCAGGATCGCGGTGCTTGTCCCGCAGCAGCGGCGCAATCGTGCGCACCACGATGCCGCAGGCCATCACGCAGACAAGCGCCTCGTGCGTGCGCCACGCCTCCGCCACCGCCTCCGCAAAGCCCCCCTCCGAAAAGGTCCGCGCCCGCCACGACGCCACCGCGTCCGCATGCTTCGCGGGCACCCATAGCGTGCACTCCTCCAGCCCCGCCGCGACTTCCGCCGCCTTGCACGCCGCCGCGCGCGTCAGCGAAAACAGCGCGACGCGGCCATGGAACGCATGATGGCGGTAGCCCGTCGCGAAGTGCGCGTCATAGAGCCGCGAGAGTTCCCCGCCGCGCGTCAGCACCTCCCCCACGACAATCATCGCCTGCCGCAGGACGCCCGCCTCCCGCACTCGCCCCGAGATGTCCGCCAGCGTCCCCCGCACAACCCGCTCGTTCGGCCAGGACGCCCGATAGACCACCGCGACTGGCGTCGATTCGGGGCGCCCCGCCGCGCGCAGTGCCGCGCACACCTCATCCATCTCGCCGACGGACAGGAAAATACACAGCGTCGAGCCATGCGCCGCCAGCGCCGCGAGGGATTCGCCTGCGGGCATCGGCGTCCGCCCCGCAATCCGCGTGAAGATGACGCTCTGCGACACCCCCGGAACGGTCAGTTCGGCCTTCAGCGCCGCCGCCGCCGCAAAGGCGCTGGAGACTCCTGGCACGACCTCATAGGGGATGCCCGCCGCGTCCAGGGCGCGAAATTGCTCCGCGACCGCCCCGTAGATGGACGGGTCGCCCGTATGCAGCCGCACCACGCGGCGTCCCGCGCGCACCTCCGCGGCCATCAGCGCGACCATTTCGTCCAGCGCCATCTTCGCGCTGTTGACCCGCCGCGCCGAAGGGCACAGTTCCAGGAGCCGTTCATCGACCAGCGAGCCCGCATAGACCACGACCTCGGCCGCCTTCAGCAGTTCGGCGCCACGGACGGTCACCAGATCCGGCGCCCCAGGCCCCGCCCCCACGAATGCCAGATGCCCCATCCTGTCCATCGCCCCTGCCGCCCGCCCCCCTCGTGCAGGCGGACCGCCCTACTTCGCGTATGCCTTGAGGATGGCGTCCGTCACGGCCTTGGCGAGGGCATCCTGCTCCGGGCCTGGCTTGAAGTGGACGTTGTTGCCCTTGCGCCATCCATCGAACGCGCTGGAGGAACGCACCAGCGCGTTGAGGTCGCACACCAGCACCTGCGGGAAGTCGGCCAGAACCTTCCTGGCCACTTCGTTGTATTTGAGTTCCTCGTCCTTGCGGCGCCCCCGAGTGCCGTAGGCGCGGCCGTCGTTCGGGACAGGCGTGGTCATGCACCATACCAGCTTGAGCCCCGTCTTGGCGAGGAAGGACAGTTCGCGCCGAAGGTTCGCCTCGTAGTCCGCCAGTTCGACAAGGTGCTTGCTCTGGAACTCCTTGGTCTTCGGGTCGATCTCCTGCACCAGGTCGTGCAGCCCGTGGTTCAGCACCACCACGTCCCACTTCGACGCGGGGTTGCGGTAGTCGCCCAGCCACAGCGCCAGCATCGCGACGCCACGCGCAGTGGAGCCGCTGTTGGCGGGGATGCGGTGGTAGTTGAACTTGCCCTGCATCAGTTTCTTCGCCGCCGCATGGTAGTTCATGCTGATCGAATCGCCCACCACCAGCACGCTCGGCAATGAACGGTCGTCATCCTTGCGCTCGTCCACCCGCGGCGTCACCTCGACCCGCGTCAGCACCTGCGCCTCGCCGTCATTCTTGACCCACATCCGAAGGCTGTCGATCCGCAGCGTGATCTGCGTCGCGGGAATCTGCGTGAACTCGATCGCGACGCCGCTTCCGGAGACGCGCTTCCCGTCCACCTCGATCTCGAAGGTGTTTTTGCCCGTCGGGTAGAACGGCGCGCGCAGCCCGATGCCGTCGGGGCTCCAGCCTGGCTTCTGCGGCTGGACATGGAACTCGATGCGCCTGCAACGGAATGACTGGCCCTCCTTGATCCGCTTGGAGTTGTTCTGGTCCAGGTAGAACAGCGCCACGCGCCCGGGCGCAATCGTGCTCATGTCGATGCCCTCCGTCTTCTTGACGAAGAGCGTCTTGTCCGTCCATTTCAACTGGAAACTCGACTGGCTTTCCTCGGTCTTCGGGTCGTATGCCGTGCTGGCCATGACCGTCATCTCCTTCGCCGCCGCGTCGAGTTTGTAGGCGATGCCAGTGTCGCCGTTCTTCATCTTGAAAGCCGCACCGTGGGCCAACAGCGCGCCCAGGCAAAGGATCGACAAAAACTGCTTCATGGTTGCTCTCTCCTTGTGTTACTTCAGACGACTCCAGCTGGTCTGGTTGAACAGCGAATTGCTGTTCGGGTCAAAACTCGCCGTGCTCGAATTCGGCGTATTGAAGCCCGCATTGTGGTAGATGACCTCACCCTCCCGATTGATCCACGCATGGTCGTATCGGTTGTCCACAAACATCTTCTCGCCAGTTTCAGGATTCGACACCCTGTCCACTCCGCGGATATAATCCGACCACATGTCACGCACTCGATCATTCGTCGTGGAGGTCGAGGTCGCCAACTCCATCTGCCGGTTGCGGATCTCGTTCTGGACGCGGATCCACTCCGCCACACGGCGATCCGTGATCTGGTTGACGATCTGGATGAATTGCGGGTTGAGCTGGAACCCCTTCAGCATCGCCACCGCCTTTGCCTCCCCCTCCGACTCCTTCCCCGCAGGATACGCGTACGACACTGGCATCATCACCTCCACGACCGTCGAGTAGTTCAGCGACGGACGGTTCTCCATCGCCAGCATCGGCATCCGATACGTCACCGCATACGACTTGCCGCCGCGGTTCCCCGCATAGTGGATGGTCAATTCCGTAAACAGGTAGTTCGTCGGCTGGATGCCGCGCTCCTGCGCCTGGCGCAACCGCGCCTCCAGCAGCGCCTTGTCAGGCTCCCCCTGCCGGAAGCGCGCATCCACCAGCCGCACCCCTTCCAGACCGTAGTCCTTCCCCACGCCCTGAAGCAGGACATTCGCAAGAAGCTGCGGATTCTGCAAAATCGGCACCTGCTGGATCCGGCAGTTCGCGCCGGGGAACACCAACTGCGACGACACAAACACCTTGAACTGCTGGTCTGGCGACATTGTCCACGCATACCAGACCACGGGGAGAATCCGGTCCGTCGTCCACGTCGCCTTGCCTCCCGCCAGCCATCCTGGCGCCACATTGCAGCACATCACGGGAATCTGCGTGCGCTGGTCCACCAGGAAAAACCTCTCGTCCGCGCCACGCGCCTCTCCAGCGGCCGCCATCCCCATCATCACCGCCAGCGCCACAATCAACCGCTCCATTTTCATCCTGTCTGTTCTCCGATTCATTACAGTCCGTCCCCCTTCTTTCCTGCGCTTAATATACAACATCGGAACAATTCCCGCCCTTTTGCGCTCATATTTCCCGCGCCAGGGCGGCTTCCGCGCGAAAAGCAGAAAGCCCCGCCAGACTTCACTATCTGGCAGGGCTTTAAGGTGGTGAACCTGACTGGGCTCGAACCAGCAACCTTCTGCTCCGGAGGCAGACGCTCTATCCAATTGAGCTACAGGTCCGCTCGCTTGCGGCGTCTGCATAAGATAATCCCTCCCGCCCGTAATTCAAGGCGGGATTCGTTTTTTTCCGCCCCCCCTCCTCGGCGCGGCAGCCGCGCCTACTTCAGCAACTGCTCCACCAGCCACTTGGTGTACAGATCCTTGTATTGCTGGGGCGTGTAGTGGCCCATGCCGACGATGCCGACGAGTTGCTTGTCCTGGGATGCAATCGCATTGAAGGCGGCCCAGTCGGTGCCGGGCGCGCAGGTGCGGTCGGCCCAGCCGACCACCATGCGGAAGGGGACCCGGATGCGCGCCGCGAAATGCGCCGCGTCATAGTAGCCCGCCGTCACCTCGGATCCAGGCACCTTCTCCGAGACCAGCTGCGGCCAGCCGGCCCTGCGCCCCTGGAGCGCGGCGTGGTGGTCGCAGCCCGCGGGCACGTTGGCGACGGCGCATTTGATGCGCGGATTCAGCCCCGTCTGGATCAGCGTGAACATGCCACCCTGGCTGCTGCCGTGCATGCCGATGCGCGTCCCGTCGATCTCAGGCTGTTCCGCCAGCCAGTCGATCGCGCGGCAGATGCCCAGCACTGGACGATGGAAGAAATACTTCACCCTGTCGCTGGAATCCTGCTGCGGATAGTAGCCGTGCGCCTTGCGGTACTCGTCATAGAGCGCCTTCACCGTCTTGCCCGGCGTCAAAGGATCATACGAATGGACGTTCATCACCAGCACCGCCACCTTGTTGCCGCCCAGCGGAGGGAAGGGCGAGACGTATCCCGGGCCAGCGCCCGGCACCGTCACCACCGCAGGAACCTTCCCCGACGCCTTCGGTATGGTCAGGAAGCCGTAGACACGGCCGCCAGGGGCCGCGAAACTCACCGCAAAACAGTCATACTCAGGCTTCGAGAACTTCGGCAGAGGCACCTTGCGGGCATCCAGCGGCAGCGCCTTGGCCGCCTCCAGTTCCCGCTTCCAGAAGGCATCGAAGTCGGCAGGCGCGGGCTTTCCGGCACGGATCTTTTCGGGCTCGTAGGCCACGCCGGCGGTCGCGGCGTAGGCGCGGCCCTTGGCGTCGCGCTGTCCGGCGAGGGCGGCATGGCCCTGGAGGAAGCCGGGGGCGTCGAGCTTGCCCTCGACCTCGACGGTGCCGTTCTCGACCTTGGAGAGGTCAAAGTCCTTGCGGAAAATCTGCTTGCCGCCGTCCAAGGAGAGGGTGACCATCAATTTCCCCTGGCGCAGCGGCTGCTTGTCGTCGCCCAGGGCCTGGAAGCGGAAGCTGGCGGTCTCGCCGACCTTACGGATGGCCAGTTCCCCCGCCACCGACATCGGCTTGGCGAACTTCCCCTGATAGCCTACCCAACTCTTGATCTCGATGGCGGCAAGGCAGAACGCCAACGCCAATAGCACGCTCAAAACACTCTTCATCATGAATGTCTCTCCTGTTGTGGATGAAGGCTCCCCGCCCCCCTCCGCCAAAAACACGGAACCCGTTGATGCCATAATATAACCCCGAAGTACATTGTGCTCCGTCCAAAGTCCGACGTCTCTGCCACGCATCGTCCATTGTCCCCGCATCCCTCCCTGCTGTGGATTTTTCGGTGGCCGCGAATGGCCAAAAGGCAGTTCGCCGATTATAGTAACCCCGTTGTCTGTCGCAGGGCGGCTCCGCATGGTCATGCCCGCCCTGCCATCCGTCTTTCGACTTTTCCATTTGCGCCCCCACGTCATCCGAGGAGCCACAGAACCCATTATGCAGCGCCGTCTCTCCCTTGTCCTCGTCGCCTTCCTCCTGGCTTTCGTCCATCACACCTCCTTCGCCGCCGACGACGCGGCCCAGAAACTCTACGGCAAACTCGCCAAGCAGAACCAGGAGCGCATCCGCCAGATCACCCTGTTCGTGCTCAACACCTGGAATGCCTCCTTCAACCAGGATGTCCAGCAGCGCCTCGGCGGGGGCGGCGAAAACAAGGATGGCGGCAACGGCGACAACAACAGCGGCGGCGACAAGAGCGGCTCCGCCCTCTCCCCGGCGGAACTCAACGCCATCCGCGACGCCGCCAAGGAAGTCACCCTCCAACAGGTGAAACTGCGCTTCGGCGGCGCGGACGGCGATGTCTACAACACTCTCCGTTTCCACGTCGAGGAGCACGACGGCGAGGAGAGCGGCGCCAAGATCAAGGAGGTCCTCTCCAAAGTCCCAGGCGTCTACATCGTCAACCCCAACCCCGTCACCAGTCTCGTCTCGGTCGGCTTCAAGTTCACCGCCACCCTCCCCGAAGTCCTCGCCAAGGTCCAGGAGTTCACCGCCAGCGACGAATGCACTTTCACCAGCGTGTCGTCTAGCTACAGCGCCAATGACAACGCCTATAATTTCATTCTCATCCCCAAGCCCGCGCTCGCCCCGAAAATCGAGGCCGCCGCAGTCAACTCCAGCGGCGCGGAAGCCCCCAAGGAGGCAGGCGAGGCGGGCGCCGCCAAGCCCGAAAAGAAGGCGGAGGACGCCGAGCAGTCCAAGCCCGCGGCCATCAAGGAAGCCCACTACAACCCCCAATATGGTTTTCTTCAGTTGAAATACGAGGGCGAGGAACTCCCCGTCGCCGAAATCAACCGAAAACTGGCCGCGCTGAAACTGGAGGCCGCGCCGCTTGAGAAGCTGCTGGGGCAGTTGAAGGCCGTCGGCAGCAATGCGGGCAGCCACTTCCCCGAGGAAGTCGAGGGGACGGCGGTCCTGATCATCCAGCCCACCTCCGATGCGGTCAAGCCGCTGCTGGATTCCATGGAGGGCGTCGGCTCCAACCTCCACGCCGAGTATGTCCCGATCCTGCGAGTGGTGGTGATGAACTCCCCGCTCCCCGTGACGCCCCGCCAGATGGTCGGCCTCGTGCAGCGCAGCAATCCCGAGTTCACGATTGCCGCCGACATTCTCCAGTACAATCCCGAGACCTCCCGCCTCACCCTCGGCATCCATCCCAACGCCGAGCGCATGAAGGTCATCGTGCAGGAAGCCGCCGAGCAACTGGAGGCGACTTTCGAATATGACGAAAAGCGCCATGCCATCCTGGTCAAGGAACTGGAAGAGAACAAACTCGGATCAGAGCAGATCAAGCAGTACCTCGCCCTGATGGCCAAATACGGCCTGGCGGGCATGCCCTTCCCTGGCAACGACGACAATCCTCCCGGCATCCTCCTCTACCCCGACAAGGCCGCCCTGGACACCATCGAGGCCTCCATCCGCAAGCAGATCCCCGAGCCAAACCTCCGCATCGCGACCCCCGACCCAGGCAACCTCGCCTATCTCCTCAAGAATGGCGCGCGCTGCACCATCACGATGGAACTCCCGCGCGACACCATCGGCAAACTCAACGCCAAGATGCGCAGCGCCGCCACCGCCACCGCCGCGACCACCGCCCGCAACCGCAAGTTCAACTTCTTCTGCGAATGCAAGGGCCTCAGCGAAACCGACATCGTCCGCACCCTCGAAGCCAACAACTACTACCAGGTCACCTATGACGAAGGCGGCAAGACGCTCTCCTTCGCCATCCTCGACAGCGCCGCCAACTTCTCCTTCCTGCTGGAGGACATCCAGACCCGCCTGCAGCAGCGCCTGAGCGCCCTGGGCCGCAGCGGCCGCCCGATGCTCTTCCCGCTGGACACCCAGATGCAGCTCCAGGTCAGCGGCATGCCCTGGAACCAGGTGCGCCCCATGCTGGAGGAGTTCCCCGAACTTGAAATCGGCAACGTCTCCAACCTCGAAGTCAAAGTCCTGAACGTCGCCCCCCAGACCATCATCAACCTCCTCAAGCGCAAGCCCGTCGAGTTCAACGCCACCCTCGCCGAACAGCGCCTGCGCTTCCGCGTCAACAACGGCAAGCCCGCCTCCGAACCGCTCCCGCCCTCAGACATCCGCCGCCTCGCCCAGTCCCTCTTCACCATCCCCGAGGTCTTCGACGTCGACACTGCCGAACTGCTCTACTTCCGCACCGTCGCCGTCTCCGTCCGCCAGGGTGAAGACCGCGTCGCCCCGCCAATTGGCGACTTCTACAAGGCCGTCCGCGAAAACGCCGCCCCGCTCTCCGTCGGCTACCTCACCCCGCTTGACATCCGCGGCAAGAACGAACTGCGCCGAGAGACTCTGCTCGAAATGAGCACCGATCTGGCGCGCTCCGACTCCTCCTTCTTCAAGGAGGAGCAGTATCTCGCGCCCGTTGTCTTCCCGCTCTACAACGACGGACAGGACATCACCATCCGCTTCGCCGTAGGAAACGAGCCACCCCGCAACTTCCGGGGGACCTTCCGACGCTACAGCCCCTCGCGCATCCTGGTCGGCAAGAACTTCCTGAACCTCTCCGACCTGCCCAAGAACCTGCGCGCCCGCTTCGACAAGAAACTCAACGACGAAGCCCGCTCCGCCTTCCTCCAGAGCCACCCCGCCATCGCATTCAAGCGCGACAACCTCAAGGACGAACTCGAAGCCCGCGTGCGCATGAAATTGCTGCTCCAGATGCGTTCCAACCTCGGACGCGGCTGGGTCTTCATCAACGAGGTCTGGAAAAACCCGAGCGACATGGTCGACGACATCATCGAATACCGCATGAAGACCGTGAAAAAGCAGTTCATCCCGGTCGTCAAGGGGAACAACATCACCTATTAGGCATCCATGTCCGTCCCCTTTGTCCACCTGCACGTACATTCCGACTACAGCTTGCTGGACGGTTGCGAGACCGTCCCGCAGATTGTAAACCAGGCGGTCGAATTCGGCATGCCGGCCGTGGCCATCACCGACCACGGCTCGATGAGTTCCGCCTTCGCCCTGAAGGATGCGTGCAAGAAGCCAGGCCTCAACGGCATCATCGGCTGCGAATTCTATGTCGCCCCGGGCAGCCGCCTGAACCACGAGCCCACCCCCGAGAACAAGGACCGCTTCCACCTGGTGCTGCTCGCCGCCACCAACCAGGGCTATGTCAACATGTGCCACCTCTCCGAGGAGGCCTGGCTGCGCGGCTACTACTACAAGCCCCGCATCGACTTCGAGACCCTCGCCAAATACCACGAGGGCATCATCTGCCTGTCCGCCTGCCTCTCGGGGCAGCTCCCGAAACTGCTCCTGCGCAACCGTGACGACGAAGCCGAGGCCCTCGCCCGCCAATACCGCGACCTCTTCGGCGAGAAGAACTACTACATCGAACTGCAGGACCACGGCCTCGCCGACCAGAAGGTCGTCAACCCGAAGCTCGTCGCCATCGCCAGGAAACTCGGCATCGGTCTGGTCGCCACCAACGACGCCCACTATCTCAAGAAGGAGCACGCCAAGGCCCAGGACCTCCTCGTCTGCATCGGCACCCAGACTACCATCGACGACCCGAAACGCATGCGCTTCGAATCCGACGAGTTCTATTTCAAGAGCCCCGAGGAAATGGCGCTGCTCTTCCCCGAATACCCCGAGGCCATGGCCAACACCGTCGACATCGCCGAACGCTGCAACACCCACCTCGCCACCGTCGACGACGACGGCGCCAACCACTATCCAGACTATCCCGAGCCGCCCTCCCCCGAACGCACTGAATTCGAAAAGGGCATCACCGACGAAATCCTCCAGCAGGAATATGTGCGCCTCCGCAAGAAGAAGGCCTTCTCCGAACAGACCGACGAACAGCTCCACGACTTCGCCGTCTCCGAAATCGTCCGCGCCCGCCATCTCATGAAACTCTGCCACGACGGGCTCCAGTGGCGCTTCCATTTCGATCCAGACAAGGACGAGATCACCCCCGAGCGCCAGGAAATCATCCAGCGCATGGACTACGAGGTCAGCATCATCCGCCGCATGGGCTTCGTCAGCTACTACCTGGTCGTCTGGGACTTCCTGCACTACGCGGCCTCCGTCGGCATCCCCCTGGGGCCAGGACGCGGCTCCGGCGCTGGCTCGCTGGTCGCCTACCTCATCGGCATCACCCACATCGACCCCCTCCGCTACAACCTCCTCTTCGAGCGCTTCCTCAACCCCGAGCGCGTCTCCCCCCCCGACTTCGACATCGACCTGTGCGAACGCCGCCGGCACGAGGTCATCGAGTATGTCCGCGAAAAATACGGCGCCGAGCGCGTCGTCCAGATCGGCACCTTCGGCACCCTCAAGGCCAAGCAGGTCGTCAAGGACTGCGCCCGCGCCATGGGCCGGTCCTTCGACGAAGGGGCGCGCTTCGCGAAACTCATCCCCGCCGATCCCCACATGACCCTGGACATCGCCCTCCACGGCAGCGAAAAATACAAGTTCCCGCCGAACCCCGAACTCCAGGCCCTGATCGACTCCGAGCCCTGGTGCACCGAGCTCTGGAACTACGCCACCGTCCTCGAAGGCCTCAACCGGCAGATGTCCATCCATGCCGCCGGCGTCATCATCGGCGACATGCAGGTCTCCAATGTCGCCCCCATCGCCCGCGGCGGCCCCGCCGACGAGGCCATCACCCAGTTCTCCGCCGGCCCCTGCGAGGCCCTCGGCCTCCTCAAGATGGACTTCCTCGGCCTCAAGACCCTGACCCTCATCCAGGACGCCCTCGACCTGGTCGAGAAAAACACTGGCCGAAAGATCATCGCCAACGACATCCCCATCGACGACAAGGTCACCTACGACTACATCGGCCAGGGCAAGACCATCGCCGTCTTCCAGCTTGAATCCGGCGGCATGCAGGATCTCTGCCGCAAGTGGAAGCCCTCGCGCCTCGAGGACATCATCGCCCTCATCGCCATCTACCGCCCAGGCCCCATGGAGTTCATCCCCGACTTCCTTGCCCGCAAGGAAAAAAAGGTCGAACTCGACTACGACGTCCCCGCGATGGAACCCCTGCTCTCCGAGACCTACGGCATCATGCTCTACCAGGAGCAAATCATGCAGGTCGCCCAGGCCGTTGCGGGTTTCTCCCTCGGACAGGCCGACATCCTCCGGCGCGCCATCGGCAAGAAGAAGGAAAAGGTCATGAAGTCCATGTTTGTGACCTTCAAGGAGGGCTGCAACAAGAACGGCATCTCCGACCAGATCGTCCAGAACATCTGGGACAAGATCCTCAAATTCGCCGGATACGGCTTCAACAAGAGCCACTCCGCCGCATACGGGCTGCTCACCTACCGCACCGCCTGGCTCAAGGCCAACTACCCCGCCGAGTTCATGGCCGCCGTCCTCACCTCCGAAATGGCCAACTCCGAAAAGATGGCCTTCTATCTCAAGGAGTGCCGCGAGATGGGCATCCAGATCCTCCCGCCCGACGTCAACATCTGCGACACCTACTTCTCCGTCGACGGCCCCAACATCCGCTTCGGACTCGCCGCCATCAAATCCGTCGGCGAGGGCATCGTCAAGACCATCCTCGACGCTCGCGCCAAGGACGGCCCGTTCAAGGACATCTGCGACTTCTGCGAACGCGTGCCAGGCGCCAACAAGCGCCTCCTCGACGCCCTCGTCCAGGCAGGCGCCCTCGACTCCTTCGGGAAGCGACGCTCGCAGTTGCTCGCCGTCGAGGACGACGCCATCGCGCGCTCCCAGAGCGCCCGCAAGGACCGCAACTCGGGGCAGCTGTCGCTCTTCAGCATGATGAGCCAGGAGGACCAGGACGCCATCGGACTGCGCTATCCCGACCTGCCCGAACTCGACCTCAAGGAGAAACTGGCCGCCGAGAAGAACCTCCTCGGCTTCTACCTTTCGGGGCATCCCATCGACTCCGCCCGCGAACTCGTCGACACCTACCAGCTGGACGACCTGGCCGACCTGCCCGAACTCCCTAACGGCACCATCTTCCGCTGCGGCGCGTATCTCTCAGCCTGCGTCAAGAAAGTCTCCAAGAGCACGATGAAGACCTTCGCCATCCTCACCCTCGAAAGCAGGGAGGCGAGCATCGAGGCCATGCTCTTCGCGCGCGACCTGGAATCCATCCAGAAGAACGCACCCGAGGCCCTCGAACCCGGCGCCGTCGTCTTCGTCGAGGGCGAAATCGACCGTTCCGAGGACGATTCAGGCAAGCTCCGCCTCAAAATCAACAAACTTGTCCCCGTCGGGAAAGGGCCCGAACTCTACTGCGGCCAGATGAACCTCTTCATCAAGGAAGCCGACGCCACCACCGAAAAGCTCGCCAGGTTCCGCGACTGCTGCGCCAGGCACAAGGGCGCCGCACGCCTTGTCGTCTGCCTCCTGCGCGACAATGGCAACTGTGTCTTCTTCCGCCCCCACTTCACCATCAAGGCCGTCCCCAAATACCTCGAACAGGTGCGCGACCTCTTCGGCCCCGACTCCATCCGTCTCAAGGGCGACAAGACCCGCCCCCAGCCCAAGCAGCGCGGAAACTTCTACGCGGGACAATATATGCCCGAGGAATAACCCCGCGCGCCTGCGCAGCCTCTTTTCGGTCGTCAACGAGAAAGCTCTGCTCAGGAACGTGCAATTTCTTCCGCAAGTGGGAAAAATTGCACGTAATTCAGCACGTTTATAGAAAAAAGGCATCACCCCCAAAAACGCCAACTATAAATCAAGACTGTCTGGGTTCAGAAGGAAATCCTGGATGTTCATGATGGTGTGTCCGTCATTATTGCGGCAGATTCTCGTGCTGTCTGCCGTGACGATGCTCTTCCGAAAGGAATCTCCAGTATGGCGCAGCGGGCGGTTCTCCTGGTCGCGCTTCGCGTCATCTGGCATGGAGAACACCGACTGGACATAGTATCGCTGGCTGCCCAGGTTGGCGACGAAGTCAATTTCAAGCGTCTTTCGGTCAAGTTTCGCGGAATGGTCGCGGATTTCAACCACCCCGACATCGACGTTGTATCCTGACATGCCGACCACACCGACCATGCCGACCATGCCGACACTGACCATGCCGACCTATTCCCCCTGCCCGTCTCACCCCAACGAAATGTGCTATTTCCAACAATGGCATGGCAAACCGACGAATGCGGATTATCTTACGGCGTTTTGTCAATCTGGCGGCTTCTGTGCCCATCTGTCTTCTTTCCCTTTCTCCCTGACGCGCATGGCTCCTGTTGATTCGACATCCAAATCCGCAGACAGCCTTTCCCAAGGGGGTATTGTGCCTTTTTCCAGGCCTCTGGCGGCCATTCGCCGGAGCCCCGTTTTGCGTTCCAGCTTGTTGTATCGGAGTTGCCATCATGAACTATGTTGAACTGATTCAGAATTCCTTTGTTGAGATCGTGAAAAGGAATACGGGTTTTGCGAATGCCATAGTCAAGCGGACTGCCTCCTGGTGCTATGTCCAGGCGCATCCGCATGCCTCGGAGCGAGTGCATTTTGAGTTGCAGCAAGCCGACAAGATCTATGTATGCTTTCACAATGAGGCGCATGGAAATTCATACGAATGGAGTGACTTCTGGCATAACTCCAGAAAAGCCGGCGCTCCAGCGCTCGACTGGGCAAACAACCGCTGCATCCAGCGCGTAGTCGAGTCGTTGGAAGAGTTGCCTTCTGTGACCGAGAAATTGATCAGGAACGTGACGCCACTCCTGAACGAGACCTACGGGGCGGTGGCCGAGCCCCCGCGAACCGCCTCCGTCGAGGGCGGTCGATTGCTGCCGCAAGGTGTTGCGGTCGCTGTGGCGCAGTCCGTCCCGGTGTCCGAGCTGCTGCAGGAGCACCTGTTCATCCCTGAGTACCAGCGCGAATACTGCTGGCGTCCGCAGGATGTCAACGCCCTCTTCAACGACATCGCGGCCTTCTTCGGGCGGCAGACCTCCTCCTCGGGCGTGTATCACCTGGGGACCGTCATCCTGAAGGAGGATGCTCCCGGGGAGTACGCCGTCATCGACGGGCAGCAGCGCCTGACCACCCTCGCCATCTGGCAGTTCCTCAAGAATGGCGGCAAGGCGGAGGCCGCGCCCTATCTTCTGGACACCGGCATGAAGCGGAAGGAGCCCACGCTCTCTCTGGATGCCCGCAACGCGCTGGTGCGCGCGCGGCAGGCCATCGCCGACCTTCAGGAAAGCACGTCTTCCAGCCGCCGCGACGTGGAGCTTGCCGGCGTCGTCGTGTCGGTCATCGTCCTGGGGCAGGGGCAGCCGGACGACCTCGCGTACACCTTCTTCAGCAACAGCAACTCGACCGGCAAGCGCCTGTCCGACTTTGATCTGCTCAAGACCCACCACCTGCGCTACATCCCGGACGAGGCGGCAGCAAAGGAGGCCGTTTGCCGCTGGCACAGCCTGGAGAAGGATGCCCTGCTGGAGCCGCTGCTGCACCATTCGCTCTTCCGCCTGCGCAATTGGCGCAGCGGCGTGGACTTCAGCTTTGACGCGACTTCGATTCCCGACCGCCACGAGGTATATCGGCATTTTTCCTGCGCCATCGAGGAGGATTCCTTCGCAATGCAGATGTCGCAGTTCCGCTTCGACTCCCTCCTGCCGGGCGGGCAGGAGTTCTTCCGCTACACCGAGTACTACCGGCGGCAATATGAGGACTTCCGCATCTTCCCCGTCGTCCGGCGTCTGGACGAAATGCTGGGCTGGCACAGCAACGGCGTCATCCGGGACGGAATCAAGGCCATCGCCTTTCTTTTCTACTGCAAGTTCGGTGCCAGCTACTTGCGGGAGGCCGTCCACGCCCTGGCCTACCGGCTCTCCGAAATACGCAACGCCTCCCGCGTCATGCGCCAATACATCAACCACCCGCTCTTCCGGGAGGCGACCTCGCTGCTGGACCGCGTGACGACCGCCGGGCAGTTCCTGGGCTACCTGCTGGACCCCGCGCGCGACTACGCCATCGAGAACAAGGGCGGCACCGCCAAAAACTACTGGAACAGCCTTCAGGAATTCCTGGCGAAAATCGAGAACGACACCCGCATCAGGGAGAGCATGCGCCGCAGCGCATTGATTTCGGTTGGCTGACAAGGAATTCTTTTCCTGGAGAAAAAAACGATGGCAAACGCATTTGAAACCAATCTGCCCCTGTCGCCCCAAAAACTGGCCGAATCCAGCATCACCCAATGGACCATCCCCATCTACCAGCGCCTCTTCGTCTGGGAGGAGGAGCAAATCCAGCAACTCCTCGATGACCTCGACACGGCTTTCCGAAACTCCCCGAATCAGCCCTACTACATCGGCATTTTCACCATCGTCGCGAACAAGGACAACACCTGGACCGTCGTCGATGGACAGCAGCGCCTGACCTTCCTCTCGCTCTTCGCCGCCTGGTGCATCCGCAAGGGCATTTACGCCGAGGAATGGCAACGCTTCCTCCGCCGCAGTGACGGTGCCTTCCGCATCTCCTACTTCGGGCGCGAGGAGGAAACGAAAGACCTGCAGGGGATTCTGGACGGGCAGGCCACGGACACTCTCCAGACCCGCAACTTCCGCATCTTCTGCGACTGCATCTCGCGCAAGCAGAAGGAATGGGAAAAGGAACAGAGGCCTCTCGACGCATACGCGCACTATGTGTTTGAACAGGCCGCCTTCCTCGTCTCGATGCTTCCAGACACATATGCCGCCAGCGACCTCAACCGCTTCTTCGAGCGCATGAACGCGGCCGGCCGCCAGCTCTCTGCCATCGACCAGATCCGCGGACGGTATTTCCCCACCCAGGCCGGCGCCTTCGACCGCTGCCTCGACTTCGAGCGGGTTTTCCGGGATGGCGCACCGGCCGCGCAGGACCCCTCCGACGCGAAGACAGTCAGCGTGCTCGATTCCCTTTCCGCGGCGGCGACGGTCACCGCGAAAAACGAGGCGGCCGCCGTCGCGGAGACGGGCGCGCGCTCCGTCCTCGCCCCGGAGGTCATGCTCCTGCACGTCCTTGAACTGACCATCGGGGCGGAACGGGTCTTGCATGACCCGCACCGCATCCTCGCGACCTTCAAGCAGGATTTCCCGCACGACCTCTTCCTCGCGAACCTGAAGGCCTACCGGACGTGGCTGGACGAGCACGTCATCTACCTCGACAGCGCCGACGACAGCGCATACGACTACAAACTGCGGGACGGCGCCGCCGGGAAAACGGAGAAGGAGCCGCAGGAGACGGCGGAGGGGAATGCGCGCCGGAGGCTCATCCAATATCAGTCGATGCTCTACGTCTCCTCCGATCCCTGGCAGGGATGGGTGCTGCGCCACTACCGCAGCCGCCCCGCATGGGGGGTGCTGGATGCCGCCGAAGAACTGCAGGCATTGAAGGAGCACAACCAGCGCGAACTCCCGCCGCCGGCATCCCTGCGCTACGGCCAGATCGACCGCTACTGGTTCTGGGCACTTGACTACATCCTCTGGGAACAGGCAATGGATGGGACTCTGACCGGCGTAGAAAAGGAAGACCTTCCCGCCATCAAGGCCTACCGCTTCCGGCGCAACCGCTCCATCGAGCACCTCCATCCGCAGAATCCGCCGCAAGACCAGGAAACGAAGGAGTGGCTTGAAGACCGAGAGCTGAAAAAGGATCTCGTCCGCGATAGTTTCGGCAACCTCGCCATGATCTCCGCGTCCTTCAACTCCGCGCAGGGCAACGATTCCGTCGGCGTCAAATTCGCCCGCGTCCAGGACACCCAGCTCCCAGCGCAAACGCTCGAAAGCATCAAACTGCTCACCATGTTCCGTGCCGCAAAAGACGAAACGGGGTGGACGACGGACAGGGCAAAGACCCATGGGGAAGCGATGTACAAGTTGCTAACAGCCGTCTATCCCCCAAATGCCCCAGACAACACGAGCGAAAAATGACAATGCAAAAAACCGCATTTTGCCATCCCCCCCTGATAGATTTCGCATTGTGGCGCGTATTGTTAATGACCGCCACCGTTTTCCCTCTTCTTCACCTTCTCGTCCCATGACGGGGCGATGAAAGAATCCGTTGATTCTTCCTTCCATGGCGATGGCCACTTCAACCGCACTCGTTGACGATCGATTGCCTTTCTTCCCGCTCACGCAGAATGCAAGTGGGGATGCAGGACTGGCGTAGCAGAACGAATGGATGCGCTTTAACATGGTAACTGGACAATCCAATTTGGCGACAGGAATCGGAAATACGCCAGGCATTCCCGCGCCGACAAGTCCGTCGGGCACAGGAGCCGACGGGCAACAGCCGCCGCCCCCCCCCGCGTCAGTCTTCGGGAGCATACCGGAGATCCCCACGCAGGAGGCCATCGACGACATCCGCTTCGACTTCAACTTCGGGTTGCGAGTGAAGGTCCCCAAGAACGGCAAGTCCTATCGCATCCGCTTCGTGGATCTGGACAACAAGTGCAACTTGTTTGACATCGTCACCCCAAAGGACCAGGAAGGGGTGATTGTGAGCAAGAAACGCTACTATGTGAACTTTCGGCTGGTGATTTCTCGTCCAGAGGATGACCAGCTGCTATTCATGCACGACTTCAACGCGAAGGGCAAGGACGTAGTGCTACGCTTTCCGGAACCGGGGCTGGGCGATGCGATCGCCTGGTTCAGCTACATGGAGCGCTTCCAGCAGAAGCACCAATGCAATTTGACCTGCGTGGTGGCGGATTGGTTCTCGGAGATTGTACGAAAGCAGTATCCGCAGATTCACTTCGCGCCGAAGCAGGAAGGCAAGACTTATGACTCCTACGCCACATACGACATCGGGCTCGGTGCCATTGGCGACTTCGACTTCCAGCCCATTGACCACCGCTATGTCGGGTTGCACCGCACGGTGGCGCGCATTCTGGATGTCGGCGACGAGGAGATTCCGCCGCGCTTTGATCTTTCCGCGCCGCGGAAAATCAAGGAAAAGTACGTCTGCATCGCCGTGCAGGCCACGGGGCTGGCCAAGTTGTGGAACAACCCGATTGGCTGGGACACGGTGGTGGACTTCCTGCTCTCCAAGGGCTACCGCGTCCTCTGCATCGACAAGGAGCGCTTCACTGGGCTGGGCGGCACCTACAACCGCAAGCCGGAGAAGGCCGAGGACTTCACCGGAAACCGTCCGTTGCAGGAGCGCATCGACCTCATCAAGGATGCTGATTTCTTCATCGGTCTCTCCAGCGGCCTTTCCTGGCTGGCGTGGGGCTGCAAGGTGCCCGTGGTGCTGATTTCCGGATTCACGAACCCCATCAACGAGTTCCACACGCCCTACCGTGTCTTCAACCGCAATGTCTGCAACAGTTGCTGGAATGACATGACGATCAAGTACGAACTCTCCAACTACTGGACCTGCCCGCGCCTGGGCGACAAAAACAACCGCTTCGAGTGCAGCGCAATGATCACCCCGGAGAAAGTCATCGAAACCATCGCGCCACTGGTCAAATAGATCTGTCGTGGCAAAAAAGAAGGATTTACGGGATGGCGACGGACTCCCGCATTTGAGAAGGGAAAGGCACCCATGGCTGGAATTGAACGAACCATTACAGGCTCTCTCAATCTTTCCGCACACTACGAGCTGTCGGCGGAGAATGATTGGCTGGAAATCAGCAACGCGACCATCACGCTTGTGGTACCAGCCGACATCTTCACCAATGAAGGGGACGATACAGTCGCCATTCGCAATTCCAGCATTACCGGTGAAGACGAGACATCCTTCTTTCTGGGGAGTGGCAATGACGCACTGACCATTGCAGACTCTACCATAGCCATCGACACCCAAACCGGCAGCGGAGATGACACGGTATCAATAACTGGCAATGTCACCCTCTCTAAAAAGTTGTCGTTGGGTTCTGGCAATGACCTGCTGGAGATAACGGGAACCATCAGCGGAAGTGGAGGCATTGACTTCGGAGACGGTAATGGCACATTGCGCCTGGATGGCGCGACGCTGAAAAACACCGGAACGATTTCCAACCTCAGCAACCTATACGTTACGGACAAGGGCGGGACAATCCACCGTAGCCTGTTTTTCTCCGGTGCCGCAAATGCAGTCATACTTGGAGGAGACCTGATTGGTCAGACCAGGGATCTGGAACTGGTTTTCAGTGACTCCGTCATTGTCCTTTCCGTGACGGGGGCTGGGCGTACCACCGTCGGCTGGCGTCTTTCCAACGCCTCCCTGACACAATCGCCTGACATCACGGGAGCAAGTCTGAGCTTCTACAATTGTTCAAATGGAGCGATTGTGGCGGAAGACTCGAATATTGTGCTTCATTCGGTCTTTTTCCAGAGGAACTTTTTCAATTCATGTGGTGGAGCTGTATGTCTGGGAAACAACGCCTCGGCAAGTTTCACGGACGCGTCCTTTTCTGGCAATTCCGTCTCCACTGCTGCTGCCAACTCCTCCGCCTCCTGCAGTGCGCAAGGGGGTGCGTTGTATCTGGGAAGCGGTGCCTCTGCGTGTTTCACGGACGTTTTCTTCACTGGCAATGCTGCCTCCGCCGCTGCCAACTCCTCCGCCTCCGGCAGTGCGCAAGGCGGTGCAGTGTGTCTGGGAAGCGGTGCCTCTGCGTGTTTCACGGACGCGTCCTTCTCCAGCAATATCGCCTACGCCTACGCCGCCCACGCCTACGGCAAGGCGCAAGGTGGTGCGTTGTATCTGGGAAGTGGCGTCTCGGCGAGCTTCACGGGCGCATCCTTCTCCGGGAATATCGCCTCCGCCAAAGCCTACTCCTACACGTACATCTACGGCGTCGTTTGTGCGCAAGGCGGTGCGTTGTATCTAGGGAATGGCGCGTCGGCAAACTTCACGGACGCGTCCTTCTCCGGCAATGCCGCCTCCGCCCTCGGCAGTGCGCAAGGCGGTGCAGTGTATCTGGAAAACAACGCCTCGGCGAACTTCATAGACGCGTCCTTCTCCGGCAATATCGCCTCCGCCGCCCACGGCAAGGCGCAAGGCGGTGCATTGTACCTGGGGAGTGGCGCGTCGGCGAACTTCACCAACGCGTCTTTTACCAGCAATCTCATCTCCGCCTTCAACAGCGGTTACACCAATGTCGCTTGCACTGCACAAGGCGGAGCAGTTTATCTAGGAAACAACGCATTGGCAAACTTCACAAATGCCTCTTTCGTCGGAAACTTCGCCGGTTGCTCTGCGAACGGACAAGGAGGGGTTGCAGTCATTGCGCAAGGCGGTGCGGTGTATCTGAAGAGCGGTGCGTCGGCGTATTTTTCCAATGCGTCCTTCTCCAGCAATATGGCTGGGGGGGGCTGGTTAGCAGCCCACGGCAACGGTAACGTGTGCGGCGGTGCCGTGTGCCTGGAGAATGGTGCGTTGGCGCAATTTTCCAATGCTTCTTTCTCCGGCAATCTGGCCGCTTACTATGCCGTTTATGGAACTGTTCAAGCTTACGGCGGTGCAGTATATCTGGGGAGCGGCGCGTTGGCGCAATTCTCCGATGCGTCCTTTTCCAGCAATGTCGCCAACGCCTCTGCTGGCGACTCAAACAACCACCTCACGGCTCAAGGCGGTGCGTTGTATCTGGGGAATGGCGCGTCGGCGAACTTCACGGACGCGTCCTTTTCCGGCAATACCGCCAAAGCCTCCTTCGCCTCCTACGTCTACGCGCAAGGCGGGGCGGTGTATCTGGGGAGGGGCGCCTCGGCGAACTTCACGGACGCGTCCTTTCTCGGGAATGTGGCCACCGCCAAAGCCTCCTTCGCCTCCTACGTCTACGCGCAAGGCGGGGCGGTGTATCTGGAGAGTGGCGCGTCGGCGAACTTCACGGACGTGTCCTTCTTCGGCAATGTAGCCTCCCTCTCCGTCTTCGCCTCCCTCTACTACCTCTCCGCCTTCGCGCAAGGCGGTGCGGTGTATCTGGGGAGTGGCGCGTCGGTGAACTTCACGGACGTGTCCTTCATCGGCAATGCCGTCTCCTTTAGTGCACCGACTGCCGTCTTCGCGCAAGGCGGGGCGATATATGGCAGTTCCGCAGCCATTTCCTACAATGTGCATGGGAAGGACATTCTGAATATTGGGAATGAGGCAGCACAAGGAGGTTTTCTCTATGCGCAAGATTGTTTCGTCTTGTTTTCGGTTGACGAATGCGCAAGTTTGACGATTGGCGCGACGGGGTTGGATACGGACAGCATTGCGGGAGGCGGCGGAACCGTCACGAAGGATGGTGCTGGAACCATGACCATTCATTCGGACATAGCAGAATTTACCGGACAATGGTCGGTTGCGCAAGGCGAGTTGAAGTTGCTTTCCCGAAATCGGACGATTTCCTCGGATCAATGGTCGGTCGATGCAGATGCATTGCTGACTCTGAGTGAATACGCAGATACGGTTGCATTGACTGGCGATTGGACGCTGGATGGTGCTTTGGATTTTGGCGGCGGTGGTGGCGATACTCTTGCGACTGCGGGTTATACGCTGGAAGGAGGAAAACTGTATGTCCAGAATTTGACGATTTCAGGCGGTGGGACTGTCCGGTCGGAACTACAGTTGCGCGATGTGGATTCTGCCTATGTCCTTACTCTGAGCGGGGCGACCATCGACAACAAGATTATTGGCGGCAATGCTGGCGATTCCATAACCATTGCGGCTGAGTCCACTATTTTCGGTTCAATTGATCTTGGACTTGGCTGCAACCGCGTGTTGGTAAACAGTTTCGCCACCTTGAATGGCGATGTTCAATTGACTGCTGGCGGCACCACGGAAATAGAGATTCTCCACAACGGCTCCCTGACGGAAAATGTCCTGACCGCGCGATTCGATTCTGATGCGGAGGCGGTGCGATTTGACTTCGACTGGAGCGATCAAGCCGACGCGGCCAAAGTGCGAATCCTGATTTCGGACGACCCGACCTTCCAGACCTACGAGTTAGCCATCGGTCTCTACAACCAGAGCAAGAACTTCACCATCTACACCGAAGCCACCAACTTTGTGCAATTCCAAGTGCTGGACGAGGATGGTTGGACGCAGCGAGCGCTGCCGGACGAGGTAGCGCCCGAGCAGGTGACTGGGGTGGCGGTGTCGTACGATAACGGGGAAACCACACTGTCCTGGAATGCCGCCCACGACAACCTCGGCGGCAACGGCGTGAAACAATACCGCGTGCAATTCGCTTCCGACGCCTCCTTCAATACGGTCTTGTCCGAACAACTGACAGTCTCCACCAGTTACACCGTGGACAATTTGGAGCAGGGGGAATACTACGTGCGGGTCCAGGCGGAAGACCATACGGGCAACATCGGTGACTGGAGCGCCGCGCAGTCCTTCGAGTTCGACAAGACCCCGCCGGCCAAACCAGTGGCGGCTGCGGACATCATTGGCCCGACCAACCAGAATGTCATTGTCACCGCGACCTTCAGCGAGGACAGCGCCCAGAAACAGTATTCGCTGGACGATGGTCAGACTTGGCAGGATTACACTGGAGGAATCAAGTTTTTTGCGAATGGGGCGGTGCAGTTCCGTGGCATTGATGCATTTGGAAATGTGTCCGAGGTTGTCAACTATACGGTCTTGAACATCGACAAGACGCCGCCAGAGGTGCCTGCCTCGCCGACTGCGGACGTGTCGGGGCCGACGAACGGTGCGGTCACGGTGACGGCGCAGTTCAGCGCGGACTCGGCCGTGCGGGAATACCGCATCGGGGAGGATGGCGAGTGGCTGCCCTATCCCGAGGTCGGCGTCACGGTTGAGGAGAACGGAACGCTCTACTTCCGCGGCACGGACGCGGCGGGAAATGCTTCGGAACTCTCCAGCATTGTAGTCTCGAACATCGACAAGACGCCGCCTGTGATCACGCTCGTTGGCGACAATACAACTCCGCTTCAGGTGACGACACTGTCGGCGGCGACGGAGGATGGGTTGGTCATCTACTATTCGCCCGACAACAAGTTCTGGGCGAAGTATGACGGGGTAATCGCGGTCACGGCAAACGGAACCTACTACTTCAAGGCGACGGATGCGGCGGGAAACACGGGGTATGCCCAGAAGACCTTTGCGAACATCGACCGCGATCCACCAGTGATTACGCTCGTCGGCGACAACGCGACGCCGTTGCAGTCCACGACGCTGGCGGCCTCGACCGAGGAGGGGCTCGCGATCGAGTGGTCGTCCGACAACGTGAACTGGGCGGCCTACACTGGCGCACTGGACATCACGGCAAACGGGACCTACTTCTTCAAGGCGACAGACGCGGCGGGGAACACGGGGTATGCCCAGATGACCTTCCGGAACCTGTATGTGGCAGGGGCTGAGGATCCGAGCGTCGCGCCGAGCGCGACGGAACCGACGAACGGGGCGGTCACGGTGGAGAAGGAGTTCGGGGAAAGGACGGCGACGGGCCAGTATTCGCTGGACGGCGGGGAGACGTGGCGGGACTACCCGGAGGGCGGCGTCGTGATGGACGAGAACGGGACCGTCCTGTTCCGTGGCCTGGACGGGGAGGGGAACGTCACGGAGGTGTCTCAGTACGAGGTCACGAACATCGACAAGGTGGCGCCGGAGGCGCCCGCGGCCCCCGTGGCGTCCGCAACGACGCCGACGACCGGAACGGTCACCGTGACCACGCAGTTCAGCGATGATTCGGCCGTGCGCGAATACCGCATCGGGGAGGATGGCGACTGGCTGCCCTATCCCGAGGGCGGCGTCGTGATGGAGGAAAACGGGACGGTCTTCTTCCGCGGGACGGACGAGGCGGGGAACGTCTCGGAACTCTCCAGCGTCGAGGTCGCGAACATCGACAAGACTGCGCCTGTGATCACGCTGGCCGGCGACAACGTGAATGCGCTGACGGCCACGACGCTGACGGCCTCGACCGAGAAGGGCGTGGCGATCGAATGGTCGGCGGACAACGCCGCGTGGGTGGCCTATACCGGCACACTCGACATCACGGCGAATGGTACCTACTACTTCCGCGCGACGGACGCGGCGGGAAACACTGGGTATGCCCAGATGACCTTCCGGAACCTGTATGTGGCGGGGGCCGAGGATACGAGCGTCGCGCCGAGTGTGACGGAACCGACGAATGGTTCAGTCACAGTCGAGAAGGAGTTCGGGGATGAGACGGCGACGGGCCAGTACTCGCTGGACGGCGGCGAGACATGGCAGGACTACCCAGAAGGCGGCGTCGTGATGGACGAGAACGGGACAGTGTTCTTCCGCGGGCTCGACGAAGAGGGGAACGTCACGGAGGTATCACAATACGAAGTCGCGAACATCGACAAGACGCCGCCAGAGGCGCCAGCATCGCCGGCGGCGGATGTGACAGGGCCGACGAACGGCAGCGTCACGGTGACGGTGCAGTTTGGCGAAGATGCGGTCGTGCGGGAATACCGCCTCGGCGAAGACGGCGAATGGCTACCCTATCCGGAGGGAGGCGTCACGGTCGAGGAGAACGGGACGGTCTACTTCCAAGGAACGGACGCGGTGGGGAATGTCTCGGAACAATCCAATATCGTGGTCTCGAACATCGACAAGACTGCGCCTGTGATCACGCTGGTCGGCGACAATGTGAATGCCCTGACGGCCACGACACTGACGGCCTCGACGGAGGAGGGCGTGGGCATCTACTATTCGTCTGACAACAAGTTCTGGGCGGAGTACGACGGCGCGATCCATATCACGGCAAACGGCACGTGGTATTTCCGCGCGACGGACGCGGCGGGGAACATCGGAACCGCGCAGATGGTCTTCGCGAACATTGTCGTTGATGAGGAGGCTCCGGTTATCGAACTTGCCGGAGACAACGCAACGCCGTTGCAATCCACGACGCTGACGGCCTCGACAAAGGAGGGCGTGGTCATCTACTATTCGACCGACAACAAGTTCTGGGCGGAGTACGAGGGCGCAATCGACATTACGGCGAACGGCACGTGGTACTTCAAGGCCACTGACGCCGCCGGGAACACCGGCACCGCGCAGATGGTCTTCGCGAACATCGACACGACTCCGCCGGTCATTGAACTCATCGGCGACAACACGACGCCGCTTCAGTCGGCAACGTTGACTGCCACGAGCGAAGCAGGGGCGGCCATCGAATGGTCACCCGACAATGAAACGTGGACAGTCTACACCGTTGCGCTTGACATCACCGAGAACGGCACGTGGTATTTTCGCGCGACGGACGCGGCGGGGAACATCGGCTATGCGCAGATGGTCTTCGCGAATATCGACAAGACGCCGCCTGTCATTGAACTCGTCGGCGAAAACACGACGCCGCTTCAGTCGGCAACGTTGACTGCCACGAGCGAAGCAGGGGCAGTCATCGAATGGTCACCCGACAATGAAACGTGGACAGTCTACACCGTTGCGCTTGACATCACCGAGAACGGCACGTGGTATTTCCGCGCGACGGATGCGGCGGGGAATACAGGCTTCGCCGAGAAGGTTTTCACGAACATCGACACCACCCCGCCTGAGGCGCCGACGGCGTCGGCGGATATCACCGCGACGACCAGCCAGCCAGTCACGGTGACGGCGCAGTTCAGCGACGACAGCGTGGTGCGGCAGTACCGTCTTGGCGAAGGCGAATGGCAGGAGTACACAGGCGGGGTCGCGGTCGCGGCGAACGGGACGGTGTGGTTCCGAGGCGCGGACGCGGCGGGGAACTGGTCGGCGGAGACTTCGTTCGAAGTCACGAACATTGATCTGAATGCCCCTGATGCCCCGATTGCTACCGCCTCGACTACGGAGACGACGTGGCGCCCCGTGAAGGTCAGCGCGACCTTCGCGGAGGACACCGTCACGCGCGAATGGCGCGTCGGAGACGGCGCGTGGCAGGAGTATGCGGGGCCCGTCACGTTTGCGGAAAACGGCGTGGTCGAGTTCAGGGGGACGGACGAGGCGGGGAACGCGTCGACGGCCTCGTACGAGGTGTCGAACATCGTGACGCCGCAGGCCTTCGTCCATCGCGAGTTCGCGGACGACCTCGGGCGCAATCTAAACTACCAGGACACCTTCGCGCTGGACGTGGCGCTGCCGGGGTGGTACACGCTCACGGGGGACTTCGGCGGGCTCAGCGGCTCGGTCGAGATCCTGAACGGAAAGAAGAAGGTGGCCTCGGGGACGGTCAAGAAGGGCGTCTTCACCTTCAACAAGGGCAAGGCGGCTTTGCTGGCCGCGGGGGACTACACGCTGGTCGTCAAGAACACCGACAAGGGGAAGATGGCCGGGAACTACTCGCTCTCTTTCGACGGGCAGACGCTCTTCACGAAGGGCGACAACTCCGACGACTGGGGCGATGTCAAGGCGAAGGGGGCCGCGGGCGCGGTCGGGGACGCCGGGACACTCACGGCGGAGACGACAACGGTGGTCTCCGACTGGGCGGGCTACGGGGACGCCGTCGACTACAAGGCGTTCACGGTGGAGAGCGGTGCGTCGCTCGTCTTCGATGTGGCGTCTACGGACGCAGTGAAGTTCACGGTGTGGTCGCTCTCCGGGACGGAGGGCAAATACAAGCTGAAGTCCGTGGGTAACGTCACGCCAAAGCTAAACAAGGCGATCGGTCAGTACACCGCTTCGACCAAGGCGCTGCTGCTGAACACAGGAACATACTACCTCTCGGTGGAGGCGAAGAACGCGAAGAAGGGCGGCAGCGCCGACTACACGGTGGCGCTGGACGCGAAGAGCGCCTTCTTCACGGATGGCGACAACACCGACGACGCCTGGGATAGTGCGCCCGCGCTCGCGCCGGGCGAGCGGCTCGCGGACTGGGTCGGCTTCGGCGACGCGATCGACTACCGAACCATCGCCGTTGACGAAAAGGGCGGGTTCTACTCGTTCGGCTTGTCGGGCGCGGAGAACGGCGTCAAGATGACGGTGTACTCGGTCGACGCGAAGGGCAAGTTGAAGAGCGTGAAGTCGGTTTCGGCGACGGCGAAGAAGCCGTCGATCTCGACGGGCGCGCTGGCGCTGGCGGGCGGCGGGACATACGTGCTCGCGGTCGAGGCGACGGGCGCGAAGAAAGCGCAGAACAGCCCCTACGCCGTGACGATGGAGGAACACGGCGTCTTCACTGGCACCCACAACAATACGTGGGCGACGGCGACCTTGGTTGACGGCGACTTCGCGGGATGCCTCGGCAAGGGCGGCGACACCGTCGACTACTTCGACCTAACCTCGTGGCAGAACGGGCTGTCACTGGAGATGGAGGCGGGCTCGGTCAAGGCGTCGTTCTTCGACGCGAACCAGAAGGCGGTGAAAGTGGCCTCGGTCGAATACTCGAACGGGACCTCGAAGAGCGGGGTGTCGTCGCTGACGCTCAAGGACGGCGACAAACTCACCGACGTGATCCGCATGGCCGCAGTCGACGAAAGCGTGAAATACCTGAAGATCGAGGCCGCAGGGACGGGGATGAGCCAATACCGCATCGGGATGCTGGCGTAGCAGGCATCCCGTCTTCGTTAGCGGTCCACCTCTCGCCCACAAATCGCAACCATCGCACACGCCACATTGGTCGGCCGCGCAGGAGCGCGGCCCTCCCATTGCTCACCAATCGCGGGCGGGCGCAGGGGGCATTGGTTGGCATGGTCGGCAGAGCCATCCCCGAAGTTGTTGCCACGGCGGGGCCGAGCATACGGTGGACAATCAGGCTCGCCACAGCACGCAGCCAAGGCTTCGGAATCGACTGCCGCCCATTCACCGAGCCGCCACGGCGGGGCCGCCGTGGCAACCATTTTCGGGGTCCCGCCATGGCGGTCCGCCGAGCATACGGTGGCCAATCAGGCTCGCCACAGCACGCAGCCAAGGCTTCGGAATCGACTGCTGGGCATTCACCGAGCCGCCACGGCGGGGCCGCCGTGGCAACCATTTTCGGGGCGTTTACCAGGCAATTGCCTACCATCTTGGGGAACAGCGCGTTAGGTATATTTTCTGCAAGCGGTCCACCTCTCGTCCACAAATCGCAACCATCGCACACGCCACATTGGTCGGCTGCGCAGGAGCGCGGCACTCCCATTGCTCACCAACCGCAGGCGTCGCAAAAGCGGCTTTTGGGGCGTCTATTCCCCAGTTTGCGGTTATATTATTGAATCGCCCGCCGTCTGGCGGATTTTCCCCCTCAACCCAGGCTTTTTATGACGTAGGAATCACGGAATTGGAAGACTTTCTGAAGTTCGACCACGTCACCAAGACCTTCGGCAAGCAGAAGGCGGTGGACAATGTCACCCTGTCGATCAAGCACGGCGAAATCTTCTCCCTGCTCGGCCCCAGCGGCTGCGGCAAGACGACGCTGCTGCGAATGCTCGCAGGCTTCGAATCGCCAGACAGCGGGCGGATCCTCCTCGACGGCGAGGACATCACGGATCTGTCGCCCAATGTCCGCAAGGTCAACACCGTATTCCAGAACTATGCGCTCTTCCCGCACATGACCGTGCGCGAGAACATCGCCTTTGGCCTCAAGATCCGCCATCGCCCGAAGGCGGAGATCGACGCCGAGGTCGACAGGATGCTCCAGCTCATCCAGATGGAGCAGCACGCCGACAAGAAGCCAAGCCAGATCTCCGGCGGCCAGAAACAGCGCACCGCCATCGCGCGCGCCCTCATCCTCAAGCCGCAGGTGCTCCTGCTCGACGAGCCGCTCGCCGCCCTCGACCTCAAGCTCCGCCAGCGCATGAGCCTCGAACTCTCGCTGATCCACGACGAAGTCGGCATCACCTTCATCTACGTCACCCACGACCAGAACGAGGCGATGAGCATCTCCGACCACATCGCCGTCATGAACAACGGCCGCGTCCAGCAGGTCGGGACCCCCGCCGAAATCTACGAGGCGCCACGAACCAGCTTCGTCGCCGCCTTCATCGGCGACACCAACTTCTTCGACGGCCACATCTCCGAGGTCGTCGACTCCGAATACTGCTGGCTCCAGGTCCCCGACCTGCCCCCCCTCCTCTGCTTCAACGACAAGAAACTCAAAAAAGGCGACCTCGTCCACCTCTCCATCCGCCCCGAGAAGTTCACCATCTCGCTCGACCGCCCGCAGGTCGGCCCCAAGCACAACGTCCTCCCCGCCACCGTCGAGGACATCATCTACCAGGGAGACCACACCCGCTACTGGGTCAACCTCGGCGACGACTGGCGAGTCGCCATCACGCGGCAGCACACCCGGTTCATGCTCGATGAAAAGCGCCGCATCACCTGGGGCGACAAGGTCTTCATCTCCTGGCAGGCCGACGACGGATTCATGCTCGAACGATACAGCGAACAGGACGAGGATCTCCTCCAGATGCCGCCCCAGAGCCTCGGCGACCTTGAAAACGGCGCCGCCACCCCCGCCCAGCCCCCCGACGCAGGAAAGGAGGACGCGGCAAAATGAACACCTCCTCCAAGAAGCGCCGCCTCAGCGAAATCCTGGTGAGCCTCCCGTCGTTCGTGTGGCTGACCGTATTCTTCCTGCTTCCCACCATCATCATCCTCGCCATCGCCTTCCGCACCAAGGCCGCCGGCGGCGGCATCGGGGACGCGTGGACGCTCCAGAACCTGATCGCCCTCAAGAACCCCAACTACCCGCAGCTCATCTGGCGCACCATCTGGATGAGCATCTCCTGCACCATCCTCACCCTCATCATCGCCGTCCCCATCGCCTACCACATGGCACGGGTCACCCCCTGGAAGCGCGACCTCATGATGCTCCTCACCATCGTCCCCTTCTGGACGAACTTCATGATCCGCATCTTCGCGTGGAAATCCGTGCTTCACCGCAACGGCATGCTCAAGGCGCTCCTGGTCTGGCTGCACCTCGCCGAGGAAAACACCCAGTTGCTCTACAACCCCGGCACCGTGCTGCTCGTCATGATCTACACCGAACTGCCCTTCGCCATCCTCCCCCTCTACGCCGCCGCCGAAAAGTTCGACTTCTCGCTCTTCGACGCCGCCATGGACCTGGGCGCCTCCCGCCTCTACACCTTCTTCCACGTCTTCATCCCAGGCATCGCCAGCGGTCTGCTCTCCGCCTGCCTCATGGTGCTCATCCCCGCCGTCGGCTCCTACGTCATCCCCGACCTCGTCGGCGGCAAGGACTCCCTGATGCTCGGCAACGAGATCTACCGCCTCGTCTTCCCGCTGCGCAACCCGCCCGGCGCCTGCGCCCTCACCGCCGTCATCACCCTCGTGATGCTGCTGCCCCTGCTCTACTTCCTGAAAGGCAAGAAAAACCCCGACGGCTCGGCCGCCCCCGCCAAGGAGGTCGTCTGAAATGAAACGCTCCCACCTCCCTGGCATCATCACCTGGCTCACCCTCGCCTTCTTCTACCTGCCCATCCTCCTGCTGGTCGTCAACTCCGTCAACGCCAACCGACACGGCACCTCCTGGGGCGGATTCACCTTCCAGTGGTACCACGACCTCTTCCTGCCCGACAAACGCGGCATCTTCCGCGGCAAGGAAATCTGGATGGCGCTGCGGAACACCCTGATCGTCGCCGTCCTCGGCACCATCGGCTCCACCATCCTGGGGACATTCGCCGCGTTCGCCCTCCACAAATACAAGAGCCGCTTCCAGAACGTCCACTACACCATGATCTACACTCCGCTGGTGCTGCCGGACATCCTCATCGGCATCAGTCTCCTCATCTTCTTCATCGCGGTCAAGTTCCCCCTCGGCCTCTCCGCCATTGTCATCGCCCACATCACCTTCTGCATCAGCTACGTCGCCATGGCCGTCCTCTCCCGTCTCCAGGACTTCGACATGACCATCCTCGAAGCCGCGCGCGACCTGGGCGCCAACACCTGGCAGACCACCTGGAAGGTGCTCGTCCCCATCATCCTCCCAGGCATCTTCGCGGGCGCGCTCCTCGCCTTCACCCTCTCCATCGACGACTTCGTCATCACCTTCTTCGTCAACGGACCGGGCACCACCACCCTCCCCATCCAGATCCAGGGCATGATCAAGCGCGGATCCCTCGAACTCATCAACTCCCTCTCCACCCTGCTGCTCGCCATCACCTTCCTCGCCATCCTGGGCTACCAGATGCTCATGAAGCGCGCCGAGCGCAATTCAGGAGACTGACCCCACTTCAACCATGGAGGCATCGCCATGTCCGACCCAAACAACGAAAACCAGATTGCGGCCCGCATCCGCGAGATGCGAGAAGTCATGGAACTGAGCAAGGAGGATGTCGCCTCCAAACTCGGCATCGACCTGGCGCTGTTCGAGCGCTACGAATCCGGCGAGGCGACCCTGCCCGTCAGCACCATCTACGCCCTGGCGGGCATCTTCGGCGTCGACTTCACCACCCTCCTCACGGGAGAAGCCCCCCGCATGGGCGGATACACCATCGTCCGCAAGGGACAGGGCGTCCAGGTCAACCGCAACCCGGAATACCACTTCCAGAGCCTCGCCTTCAACTTCCGGAACCGCACCATGGAGCCCATGATCGTCGACCTACAGCCAGGCGAGAAGCCCGCCTCCCTCGTCACCCACAACGGCCAGGAGTTCAACCTCGTCCTCGAAGGCTCCCTCAAACTCGTCATCGGCTCCCATGAGTTCATCCTCAACGAGGGCGACTCCATCTACTTCGACCCGACCCTCCCGCACGCCCAGCACGCCACCGACGTGCCCGCGCGGTTCCTCACGGTCATCCAATAGCCTTTTCACGCACCCATGTTAGAGAAATTCCTCCCCCGCCAGGCGTTCGACTCCTACGAAGACTTCAAGGCCAACTACCGCGTCGTCACGCCGCCGCGATTCAACTTCGCCTACGACGTGGTCGACGAATGGGCCCGCCAGGACGACGCCAAGCCCGCCCTCGCCTGGATGAACAACGCCATGCAGGAGCGCGTCTTCACCTTCGGCGAAGTCAGCCGCCTCTCCAACCAGGCCGCCAACCTCTTCCGCGACCACGGAATCCGCAAGGGCGACCGCGTGCTCCTCATCCTCAAGCAGCGCCCCGAGGTCTGGGTCTGCATGGTCGCCCTCCACAAGATCGGCGCCGTCGTCATCCCCGCGTCCTTCCAGTTCAAGCGCCACGACCTGGTCTACCGCTTCCGCGCCGCCGACGTCAAGATGGTCTGCTGCGTCGACCTCCCCGACGTTCTCGCCGAGGTCGAGGCCGCCGCCGCCGAGTGCCCGGAAGTGCGCGAAATCCTGGTCGTCGGCGACAACGTCCCCGAGGGCCGCTTCGACTTCCGCCGCGAACTGGCCGCATACCCGCAGGAGTGGGCAATCCCGCAGGGCGACGACTACCCGTGCCTCAGCGACCCCATGCTGATGTACTTCACCAGCGGCACCAGCGGCATGCCCAAGATGATCATCCACGACTACACCCTCCCCCTCGGACATATCGTCACCGCCCGATACTGGCAGCAGGTCAAGGACGGGACGCGACACATGACCGCCGCCGACAGCGGCTGGGCCAAGTTCGCCTGGGGAAAGATCTACGGGCAGTGGATCTGCGGCGCCTGCATCGCCTCCTTCGACTCCGACGGGCACTTCGACGCAAAGCAGTTCCTGGAGGCCGTCTCGCGCCTGAAACTCACCACCTTCTGCGCGCCGCCCACCGTCTTCCGATTCCTCATCAAGGAGGATCTCGCGAAATACGACTTCTCCACCATCAAGCAGTGCTCGATCGCGGGCGAACCCCTGAACCCCGAGGTCTACAACCAGTGGCTCAAGCAGACGGGCCTCCCCCTCGTCGAGGGCTTCGGACAGTCCGAGACCTCCGTCCTCATCGCCAACTTCCCCTGGTTCCCCATCAAGCCAGGCTCCACCGGCAAGTTCTCCCCCGTCTTCGACATCGACATCCTCGACGACAATGGCAACCCCTGCGAGGACGGCATCGTCGGCAAGATCGTCATCCGCCACGCGCGCACCCAGCGCCCCGTCGGACTCCTCCGCGACTACCTCAACGCCCCCGACGCATGGCCGGGCGACGACTACTTCACCGGCGACACCGCCTGGCGAGACGAGGACGGATACATCTGGTTCAACGGGCGCTCCGACGACGTCATCAAGTCCAGCGGCTACCGCATCGGCCCCTTCGAGGTCGAATCCGCGCTGATGGAGCATCCCGCCGTACTGGAGTGCGCCGTCACCGCCTACCCCGACCCCGTTCGCGGCGAGGCGGTCAAGGCCACCATCGTGCTGGTCAAGACTGGCCAGTACCAGCCGTCGCCGGAACTCGTCAAGGAACTCCAGAACCACGTCAAGCGCGTGACCGCCCCCTATAAATACCCCCGCATCATCGAATTCGTCGACGAACTCCCCAAGACCACCTCGGGCAAGATCCGCCGCGCCGCCATCCGCCAGGCCGACCTCGAGAAACTCCGCCAGGCCGCCAAGGGCCAGTGACGGACTGCCCTCCCCGCCCCACCCAACTCCCCCGCCGCCATGGAAGAACCCTCCCGCATCTCAGGATCCCTCTTCGGCACCCAGACCCCGCCCCCCGCGCCGCCACCGCCCCCCGAAGCCGAGCCCCCCGCCCCCCACAGCCTGCGCCGCCGCCTGCTCATCATCCTGCCCGCCGTCATCGTCCTGCTCGCCCTCGTCGCGGGTGTCGTCGTGCTCTATGAGCGGAAGCAGACCAAGGAGATCGAAAAGGCCCGCGAGGAGCAGAAGTTGGCCGCGGAGTTCGTCACGGAAAACATCAACGGCAATCCCGACGCGAAAATCGTGCTGCACGTCACGGGCTTCATGGAGGACGATCTCCCGCCAGCTCTGCTCAGCCTGCTGCGGGAGGCCGTCGGCACCAAGCCCAGCGAAATCTGCTTCAAGGGCAGTTACGCGGAGAAATTCAACCAGAACCGCACCCTTACCCTCAACGGCGCAAGCAAGGTCCAGCATAATGGCGCCGTCTGCGAGCTCTCCCAGGACATGCCCCTCGCCACGCTCGCCGAAATCATCAACGAGGCCCACGCGCGTTTCTATCCAGGCGCGCAATACCCCCTGAAACTCACCGTCGACACGCCGCCCCCGCCTCCGCCACCCAAGCCGGCCGAGAAAAGCGCCCCCGACACGCCGCCGCCGCCCAAGCCCGTGCGGGACGACGCGATCAAACTCCATCCGCTGAAGCCGCTCAAAATCCCCGCCGCGCCATAGCGCAAGGCGCCCCCAAGGCCCAGCACCCCATGCGGGAGACTCCGGAAACTCCGGAAACTCCAGAAACTCCGCCCCCCCCGAATTCGTGTGCTGGCGGATCCCGCCAGTCTCCCCGCCCTCCGGGAGCCATTCCCATTTAGCATTCTATTCGGCCACCATGGCGTTCTCCGAGACCGAGCGTTTTTTCGGGCCGTCCTCTCCCCTGCGCCGCTCCGCCGAGGAGGGCGGCCCCGCATACGAACCGCGCCAGCAGCAATGCGAAATGGCGCGCGAGGTCGCGCGCGCCCTCGATGAAAACGCCACCCTCTGCGTCGAGGCGCCGACGGGCATCGGAAAGACCTTCGCCTATCTCATCCCCGCGTGGCACCACGCCCGCGAGACAGGTCATCCCGTCGTCATCAGCACCCACACCATCAATCTGCAGGAGCAGATCACCCGCCGCGACGTCCCCCTGCTCAGCCGCCTCGTCGGCGAGGAAATCACCTGCCGCCTCGCCAAGGGCCGCGCCAACTATCTCTGCCTCCATCGCCTGCATCTGTTCCGCGGCGAACGCGCCCCCCATCTCCCCATCAAGGGCCTCCCCGAATTCCTCGACTGGGCGGACGGCACCGAATCCGGCGACCGCTCCGAGGCGCCCCAGACCGCGACCACCATGCGCCTCTGGCCCGACCTCAACTGCGAGCGCGACAACTGCATCGGCAAGGCCTGCACCTACCGCCACCGCTGCTTCCTCTTCCGAGCACGCCGAGCCCTCGCCGACGCGCAGCTCATCGTCTCCAACCACGCCTTCCTCCTCAACGCACTCGACGAAGGCGACAGCGCCCTCCTCCCCGAATTCTCCGCCGTCGTCATCGACGAGGGCCACACCCTCCCCGACATCGCCGCCGAGCAGCTCGGCATCCATCCAGGCACCGCCGACCTGCGCCGAATGCTCACGCACCTCCTGCGCGAAAACAGCGACGGCGGACTCCTCGCCCCACCTCTCGGAAAGAACGCCGCCGCCATTGCCGCCCAGCTCCGCGCCGCCCTCACCGACTATCTCCCCCGCCTCGTCGACTTCATCCACACCAACGCGGGCCGAAACTCCACCACCCTCCGCCTCCTCGCCCCACAGCAGGAAGACAGCACCTTCGCCGCCCCCGTCGGACGGCTCGCCGCCGAACTCAAACGCCTCCGCGACAACTGCAAGGCCGACGATCCCGAACGCGCCGACCCCCTCGGCGACATGGCATCCCATCTCCAGGAGTTCGCCACCCAGATCGCACAGTTCTTCGCCCACCAGGACAATACCTGGGCGCACTGGTTCGAGCTCGCTGGCCGCGACAACCGCGACGTGCGATTCCAGGCCGTCCCCGTCAACCCCGCCCCCCTCCTCCGCGCACGCCTCTTCGCCCGCACCGAGCCCATCCCCGTCGTCGTCACCAGCGCCACCCTCGCCATACGGGGCACCCTCGACTACTTCCGCAGCCGCATCGGCGCCGAACACGCCCGCTGCCTCGTCCTTGATTCCCCCTTCGACTTCCAAAGCCAGGTCACCCTCCACGTCCCCGATATGCCCATGCCAGACGAGGAGGGCTTCCAGGACGCCCTCGACAGGCAGATCCGACACTACCTCGCCCTCACCGAAGGCCACGCCTTCGTCCTCTTCACCAGCCACCAGTTGCTCCAGAACACCGCGCACGACCTCGCACCCGCCCTCAAGGCAGACGGATATACCCTCATCTGCCAGGACGGCACCGTCGCCCCGCCACGACTGCTCGACGAGTTCCGCCACGCCCGCAACGCCGTCCTCTTCGGCACCGACAGTTTCTGGACTGGCGTCGACATCCCAGGCGACGACCTCCGCAGCGTCATCATCACCCGCCTGCCCTTCCCGCAGCTCGGACACCCCATCCAGGTCACCCGCGAGGAACTCTGCCGCGCCAACGGCACCAGTTTCTTCCGCGAACACATGCTCCCCGAGGCCATCCTCAAACTCCGCCAGGGCTTCGGCCGCCTCATCCGAACCCGCACCGACCACGGCATCATCGTCCTTCTCGATGGGCGGATCACCAAAAAACAATACGGAAAAATCTTTCTCGACGCGCTCCCGAAATGCGGCGACGGCTTATCTTAAGCATTGTCGTCTCTCTTTCCCAGTCCCCTTGGTCCAGAACCTATGCGCTCCTTCGACTATTCGCACATCTCCCGCCTGCTCGCCGTCAAGGCACCTCTCCTGATGCTGGACGCGGGCGAACTCGCCGAGGACGGCCAGTCCGCCCGCGGCCTCAAGGCCGTCTCCATCAACGAGGCCGTCTTCGCAGGGCATTTCCCGAACTACCCGATCCTTCCAGGCGTCCTCCAGATCGGCGCCATGGCGCAACTGTCCAAACTCCTCCTCCAGGAGACCAGCGGCATCCCCGCAGGCAGCGAATACGTGCTCTCCAGCATCCAGCGCGCCAAATTTCGCAAGCCCGTGACGCCTGGCATGGCCCTCGCCATCGAGACCAGGCGCGGGGAGCCCCAGCCCGACGGCACCATCCCCTTCACCGCCGCCTGCAACACCCCCGACGGACTCGCCTCCGCCGCCACCCTCTTCCTCTCCCCCGTCCCCGCAGGCTCGCGAAAACTCCCAGGCAGCCCCCTCGACCGCGCCGCCCTCCACTTCGCCGCCGAACTCGCCGCCGAGCCGCAAAGCGGCCCCGCCGAGCTGATGCGCCGCCTCCCCCACCGCCCGCCGTTCCTCCTCATCGACCACGCCGCTGGCATCGGAAACGACTGCCTCGACGTCTACGGCTACAAGTGCGTGACTGGCGACGATCTCCTCCTCTCCGGCGCGAAGGACGCCGTCCTGCCTCCATACATTCTCCTTGAATGCGGCGCCCAGCTCGGATGCGCCCACATCCTCGCCCAGCCTGGCAACGAGGGCAAACTCGGCATCTTCATGTCCATCGACGAGGCAAAGTTCCTGCACCACGTCGCCCCCGGCGACAAACTCGTCATCCACGCCCACCTCGACGCCCTCGCAGGCCGCGCAGGGGCCGCCGACGGCGACTTCTGGGTCGGCGACACGCAAGTCGCCTCCTGCCGTCTCAAATTCGTAATCGTCCCTCCGCAAGCGTGACAACTCCAGCCCCCCAATCCGCTTCTCCTCGCTCCAGGTGGTCGCAGTTCCTCCGCCTCCCCGAGTTTCTGACCATGCTCGTCGGCCTCGCCGCCGTGCTTGTGCTTTTCGGCAGTTATTTCCTGGAACTCGCCCTCGGCCACACCGCCAAGGCCAACCATATCTGGAAAATCATCGGCGTGCACGTCTCCCTTGGCGCCGGCTTCGGCGCCATGCAGGGCGCCAAATACACCGCCGACCTCTCCATCTGCGAGAACATCCTCGTCAACACCCTCATCACCATCAGCATCATCTTCATCTTCTACACCCTCTTCAACCTCTCCTGCCGCGGGCTCTTCCGCATCCACTGGCTTGAAAAACAGTTCCACTCCCTCACCAGCAACGCGACTACCCAGAAGAAGACCTGGGTCCGCTTCGGCATCCCAGGCATCTTCCTCTTCGTCCTGTTCCCGCTCACCTGCACCGGCCCCCTCGTCGGAGCCGTCCTCGGGCGCGTCATCGGCCTCGGCTACTGGACCAATCTCGCCACCGTCGCCAGCGGCAGCGTCTCCACCGTCATCGCCTTCGCGTTCTTCGGCGAGTGGATCACCAAACACGTCTCCACGCTCGCGCTCACCATCATCATCGTCGTCGCGCTCATTCTCGTCGGCCTGGTGAAACTGATCGACTGGCGAAAACAGCGCCAGCAAACCACCCAGGAACAGCCATGACCCGCCTCGCCGCCATCCTCTGCGCCGCCATCGCGGTCCTCCTCGCCTCCTGCAGCACCCTGTTCCAGCGCCCCAAGGACGCCACCGCGCTCCCGTCCCCGCCGCTCCAGTTCCCCGTCACCGAAAAGCGCTTCGGAGGGCCGCTCCCCGAACCGCTGTCCACCTATCTGACCGACTGGCAGAAATGGCAGGCCGAGGCGCCCGCATACACTCCCAACCAGGCCGTCTCATTCGCGCTGCCGCCCGCCCCCGCACAACTCCACTTCGAGGAGACGCACTACCAGCAGTCCTTCCGAAATCTCCTCCTCGCCATGGCGGGAAAGGAATTGACCGACGCCCAGCGCAACTTCCTCGACCGCCTCGCCGTCATCCACCGCGAACAGGCCATCCTCTCGCGGCTCTACCATCTCCTCGACGACGCGCAGCACGGCAAGCCCGAGGCATTCCCCGAACTCATCGAGACCGCACGCCGCCTCAAGGCCATCCGCGAAAACAACGCCGCCTGGCTCCCATGGGACACCGCAGGAATGGTCGTGCGGGACCTCGAGGACTGGCTCGCCCTCTGGGCCAATGGCCGCACCTTCCTCTCGCTGCCCCCCGTCCGCTGGAAACCCGCCATCTCCCCGGACGGGGAGGCACCCAATGGCGAAGCCCCCGCCGCCATCCCCTTCTCCGCCCTCTACACCGAAATCCCCGTCGCCCAGCCATTCCCCGCCTCCGCCCCCGACCGCGTCTGGCTGACCGTCGAATTCCCGTGCCCCATCGTCGCCGAAGGGCGCGAGGCGTGGCTGATATTCCCCGCCATGAACCGCACCGCCTGCATACGGCTGAACGGACACCCCGTCGCCAACCCCAATCCTGGGCATCCGTGGGCGCTGAACCTCACTGGGCGGCTCGAGGGCGACGGCACGCAGCATCTCGCCATCGAACTGCCGGTCAAGGCCCTGGGACGCCCCTATTTCCCCGTCTGCATCGCCAGCGCCCCCAAGGGCAAACCGTGACATGCACCGAATCCTCGCCGCCATCCTGCTCGCGCTTCTGATAGCCTCCTGCGACCGCCCCCAGGAAAACGGCACTGCCCCCAGACGCGACCGCGTCTCCGCCATCCCCGCCCCCGCCGACAACCCGCCCCTTGAAATCCAGCCTGCCGCGAACAAGCGGCAGTTTTCCCTGGAAGGCGGCGGCTCCGCCACCATCGCGCTGGCGCAATCCCCGCAGCTCGCCTCGCCGCCACCGCTCATCTATCTCTATCCCGACTCCCCCGCGCTGCGCGGACTCTTCCAGCCAGGTCTCGCCCTCATCGCCGCCGCCCCCGCCGAAACCGACTTCGGGGCGACCGCCGCGGAAACCCTCGACGCCTTCCTCCAGCAGCAGCCAACCGCCCAGGGAAAGCGCTATCTCATCGCCCGCAACCTCGAAGGACTCCGCTTCGCCTGCCAGTGCGCCAACCGCTTCGACGGCATCATCCTCTCCTGGACCGACCAGCCTCCAGCCGCCGCCGTCCTGAAAACGCTCCCCTTCAAAAACCTCTCGCACATCCCCTGCTGCATCGGGCTGGGCATCCTCGACGAGAACCAGACCGCGCTGAAAGCCATCTACGAGAACGTTGACACAAGCCTCCCGCGTTCCCCTGAGTTCATGCCACCGCCCCTGCTTGCCCACCCTGGCCTCCCCCCTGCCATTCTCAATATTGTGTTTGAACAGTTCAGTGCTGAGACTGGCCATGGGGAAAGCATCCACTGGACCTGCACTTCCCTCGCCGACGCCGACGTCCCGCCATTCCGCATCCTGCAGTTCGAGCGTCCAGGCCCCCCCGCCACTCTGGACGCGGCATTCAAATCGCGCGCGGATCTCGTGACCTACCACCTGAAGACGGACAACGTCCGCCTCCTCGCCATCCAGCGGCACGTCCCCATCCATCCCCAGGAAATCGTCATCGACGGCCAGAAACTCGTTCTTCCCCCCTGCCCAGGACGACGGGAACAGCACCTCCAATGCCTCGACGGCACCTGGCGGATGATCCCTCCCCCGCCCCAGGACCCACTCGCCAAAGCCCCTCACCGCGAAGGCCCCATCCGCGACCTCCTCCGCCACCCTTTCACCATCGTACTGCCTACCGCCGACAACGCCGACGCCTGGAAAACCGCCGCCATCGCCCTTGCGGAAGCGTGGCACAAGCGCACAGGCCGCCGCCCCGCCATCACCACCGACCAGGCGCTCATCCAGCATTCCACCGACACCCACCTCCTCATCTGCGGCAGCCCGGAGGAAAATCTCGCCGCCTCCATCCTCCTCGGAGACAATCCATCCCTCCTCAAAAACATCTACGCCAACATCCCCGACGAACAACGCGACCCCGACCACCTCTGCTCCCTGACCCTCCAGCCCGCAGGCGAACTCGCCCCCCAGCGCCTCGCCCTCATCCTCATCGCCAACTCCCCCGCACTCATTCCAGACGCCTGCCCCATCCTCCTCACCCCCGCCCAGCTCAACGCCGACTTCCTCCTCTACCGCCCAGATCACGCCGCCCCGCCCGTCTCTGGCTTCCTCGACCACAACTGGCAGTAGAAGAAAAGGAATGCCTTCCGTTCTTCAACCGCTTCCGTCGCTGTCGCAGTTTTTTCCCTGAAACTTTCAATTCCGATTTGCAATCTGAAAAAGATGGGCTACGTTATGCAAACACGCCGCACAAAAGGGTGTGAATACCATTTCGGATGCCCAATGGTGTAATGGTAGCACAACTGATTCTGGTTCAGTTTGTCTAGGTTCAAATCCTGGTTGGGCAGCCACATTTTTCCAGTTGCGCCTTTGGTCAGGCGCCCTGGAGTCTCTCCCCATCATCAGCCGCCCTGCTGCACCGCCGGGCGGCTTTCTTTTTTTTCGCCTATTCATCCCCACATCCTGCGAGACACACGAATGTTCTGGGACCGTATCAAAAGCTTCTTCGTCAATGACATCGGCATCGATCTGGGCACAATGAACACGCTGGTCTGGGCCAGCGAGCGCAACGGCATCGTCCTCCAGGAACCCTCCTACGTCGCCATCAACGCCGACACTGGAAAGGTCCGCGCCGTCGGCATCGAGGCCAAGAAAATGATGGGCGTCACCGCCGAGCGAATCCGCGTCATCCGCCCGATGCGCGACGGCGTCATCGCCAACGCCGCCGTCACCGACGAGATGCTCCGCATCTTCATCCGCAAGGCCATGGGACGCTTCAAGATCATGCAGCCGCGCGTCCTCATCGCGGTTCCCTCCGGCATCAACGAGGTCGGCATCCGCACCGTCAAGGAGAGCGCCCTCGCCGCAGGCGCCCGCGCCGTCCGACTCGTCGAGGAGCCCTTCGCCTCCGCGCTGGGCGTCGGCATGCCGGTCGCCGATCCGGACAGCAACACGATCGTCGACATCGGCGGCGGCACTACCGAGGTCGCCGTGATCTCACTGGGACAGATCGTGACGGGCACCAGCGTCCAATGCGGCGGCGACAGCATGGACAACGCCATCATCAACTACATGCTGAAAAAGCACCAGCTTCAGATCGGCTCGCGCACCGCCGAAAACATCAAGATCCAGATTGGCAGTGCCTATCCCCTGGCCGACAAGTTGACGATGGAGGTCAAGGGCCTGAACATGGCGCAGCAGGGCGACCGCCTCCCGCGCGCCGTCACCGTGGACTCCGACGAAATCCGCGAGGCGCTCTCGGAACCCGTCTCCACCATCGTCAGCGCCATCCGCAAGACCATCGACACCTGCCCGCCCGAACTCGCCGCACGCCTCCTCGACAACGGCATCACCCTCGCGGGCGGCGGCTCCCTCCTGCGCGGCCTCGACAAACTCATCTCCGAAAACACTGGACTGCACACCACCATCGGCAAGGATCCGCTCCTGGCCGTCGTCAACGGCACTGGCATCCTCCTGCAGAATGCGACGGAACTCTTCAGCCAGCCCCAGAACACCCTCATCGGCGCTGGCGCCAGAGAATGACCGCCATCCGCATTCGATGAAGGAACGCCTCGCCGCCATCCTCCTGCTGGCCGCGGTCTTCACGATTGCCGCCCCCCTCCCCGTCGCAGGGCACGCCACCTTCGTCTTCGACGGCGACACCTTCCTCCTCGCCCCAGTCGGTGGCGGGCGCAAGGTGCGGGTGCGCCTCCAGGGCATCGACGCCCCCGAATCCACCCAGCCCTACGGCGCCGAGGCCACTCGGCGGCTGCGCCAACTCCTCGCCTCGCGGACGCTTCGCATCCAACCCGTCAGCTGCGATCAATATGGACGCGTCGTCGCCGTCGTCTTTGCCGCGGACACCGACGTCGCCCTTGAACTCCTGCGCAGCGGCCTGGCCTGGCACTATGGCCGCTATTCGCAGGATCCCCGCTACGTCGCCGCCGAAGCCGAGGCGAGGCGCGCCCGGCTCGGCCTCTGGCATGACCACGCCCCCATACCCCCCTGGGATTTCCGTCATTCACACCCACAAACCTCTAAGCAAAGGAGAATCAAACGATGACGAAACGTACCCTGCTCCTTGCCTTCCTCGCCGCCACCACGCTTTCCCTCATGGCGGCGCCACCGCCGCCGACGACCTCCGCCACCCCTAGAAAACCGCAGCCCCCCGCCACACGCCCCGCCGTCCAGCAACCCGCGCCAAAGCCGCACGTCGTCCCGCCACAGCCGCCAAAGCCCGCGCCCGCGCCAAAGCCGCACGTCGTCCCGCCA
>JAEEGL017456683.1_pt1 | contig 43753 bp, 32 predicted proteins | sample 9134231 | NCBI WGS metagenome assembly JAEEGL01 (sample SAMN16246548, study PRJNA631951) | gut metagenome | biome: gut microbiome; feature: rumen; material: fiber-attached | host: Bos | place: Iran: Karaj | collected 2018-10
CTCCTTGCGGTGCAGAACGTCATACTCGCTGTAGCGGATGGGCAGTTCCTTGTAGGAGTGCCGGGTGCGCTTGTAGGTGGTCATGGCGTTGGGGCAGTTCATGGGCTTGGCAGCCATGGTCTCCATGTCCTCGCGGTTGTAGACGACCGAGCCCTTCTCCAGCTTCACGCTGAGCGCCTCGCCGTCGGCCCCGCTGAGCTCCTGGGCTACGTTCTCGATGTTGACGTCGGCCTGCAGATAACCCGCCACGCCGGGCACGATGAACATGTTGTTCAGGTAATGAGCCCAGTGTCCGCTGATGAGCCACAGCTTCTTGTTGTTGATCAGCGGAGCGGAGATCTCCGTGTAACCGTGCGCCGCCTGCAGCTCCCGGCTGTACTTGAGCAGCGTCTGATACAGGATCCATCCCCGCGGCAGCCAGTAAGGCATGCCCGGCGCCGTCTCGTCGAACATGAACAGATCCAGCTGGGCGCCGATCTTCTTGTGATCGCGCTCTCTGGCTTCCTCGATCATGCGGAGGTGCTGCTTGAGCTCGTCACGGCTGGGGAAGGCATAGAAATACACGCGCTGCATCCTGTCCTTCTTCTCGTCCCCGCGCCAGTAGGCCATGGAGGCCGCGTAGACCTTGAACGCGGCGTTCATCAGCTCCTGGGAATTCTCCACGTGGGGGCCCCGGCACAGGTCGACGTAGTCGTCGCCGGTATCGTACACGGTGATGATCTCGTCCTCCGGCAGTTCCTCGATCAGTTCAGTCTTGAACTTCTGGCCGGCGAACATCTCCAGCGCCTGCTGCTTGCTTACCTCGCGGCGGGTCCACAGCTCCCGCCGCTTGATGATCTCCCGCATCTTGTCCTCGATGGCCTGCAGTTCACCCTCGGCGAAGGCGCGGCCTCCGGGCAGGACGAAATCGTAATATCCGCCGTCCTTGATCTGAGGCCCGATCGCGTACTGGACCTCGCTGCCGTACAGCTCGATCACCGCCTTGGCGAGAATATGCGCCAGGGAATGCCGGTAAACGCTCAGATACAGTTCCTTATCCATAACTGATCTCCTTTCGGTTTTCACAGGAAAATAAAAAAGCCCCATCCGCCGGTTCCGGCGAATTGGGACGATTGCTCGCGGTTCCACCCAAATTGCCGCCTTTGACAGGCGGCCGCTCTTTCTGACGGTAACGGCGTCTCCGGGCCCGATTAAGGACCTCTCCGAGGTGGTCTCCCCTTCCCTTTCGCGGAGCCTCGCACCGTCCGGCTCCTCTCTGCAGCATCCGGGAAGGATACTGTCCTCATCCACGATTTCCACGTAACTGCTTTATTTTACGGGCATCCTTCCGCATTGTCAAGAAAAACCGCGGACTTCCGCCGCCCGTGCGCGCTCTTTCCGCCCCTGCCGGCCCGTTTCCCTCCCCGGACGGCTGTTTTTCCTTGACTTGCGCCGGCTCCTATGCTACTATTTTCAGTACTTAAGAAGAATCTTTCCAAAGGATGATAGCAGAAATGAAAAGAATCAAGACCCTTGAGACCCGTTCTCTGTGCGCCACCGCCGCCAAGGGCGGCTGCGGCGAGTGCCAGACCTCCTGCCAGTCCGCCTGCAAGACAAGCTGCGGTGTGGCCAACCAGAAGTGCGAGAACAAAGCCAACAGGTAAGTCAATTCATTCCAAAAATGCCGTCTGGATCTTCCGGACGGCATTTCTGGCGTCAGGGGGTTCTTTCATGATCCATCAGTACAGGCTGGGCGGATACAATATCGTGCTGGACGTGTGCAGCGGTTCCGTGCACGCGGTGGACGACGTGGCGTACGACGCGATCGCCCTGTATGAGACTACGCCGCCCGAGGAGATAAAGAAGACGCTGCTGGCCCGCTACGCCGGGCGTCCGGACGTAACGGAACAGGAACTGGACGAGTGTCTGGAGGACATAGAGGATCTGAAAAGGCAGGGCCGTCTTTTTACTCCGGACACTTTCGAACCGATCGCCGGCACGCTGAAAGAGCGGAGCGGGGACGTGATCAAGGCCCTGTGCCTGCACGTTGCCCACTCGTGCAACCTGACCTGCAGCTACTGCTTCGCCTCCCAGGGGGAGTTTCACGGCGACCGGGCCCTGATGAGCTTTGACGTCGGCCGGCAGGCGCTGGACTTCCTCGTCGCGAATTCCGGGACGCGCCGCAATCTGGAGGTGGACTTCTTCGGGGGCGAACCCCTGATGAATTTCGGCGTGGTGAAGCAGCTGGTGGCCTACGCCCGCAGCATCGAAGAAGAGGCCGGAAAGCATTTCCGCTTCACGCTGACCACCAACGGCATGCTGATCGACGACGATGTGATCGACTTCTGCAACCGGGAGATGGACAACGTCGTTCTGTCCCTGGACGGACGGAAAGAAGTCCACGACCGTTTCCGGGTGGATCACGCCGGCCGCGGCAGCTATGACCGCATCGTCCCTCTCTTCCAGAAGCTGGTAAAGGCGCGCGGCAGCCGGAGCTACTACATGCGGGGCACTTTCACCCACTGGAATCCGGATTTCACCGAAGACGTGTTCCACATGGCAGATCTCGGCTTTACCGAACTGAGCATGGAGCCGGTGGTTTGTTCTCCCGATTCCCCCTCCGCCCTGACGCCGGAGGATATTGAGACCGTGAAAAAGGAATACGAAAAGCTCGCCTTCGACATGCTGCGCAGGGAAAGAGAAGGTCATCCCATCACTTTCTACCATTACATGCTGGATCTTTCCGAAGGGCCCTGCATCTACAAGCGGGTCTCCGGCTGCGGCAGCGGCACGGAATACATGGCCGTCACGCCGTGGGGCGATCTGTACCCCTGCCACCAGTTCGTGGGGGACGAGCGGTACCGTCTCGGCAGCGTCTTTGAAGGTGTGACCAACCGCACCCTGCGTGAGGAGTTCCGCGCCTGCAACGCCTACTCCCGTCCGGAATGCCGGGACTGCTGGGCCAGATTCTTCTGCTCCGGCGGCTGCGCCGCCAATTCCATGCACGCGTCCGGCTCCATCCAGGGGATCTATCCCCCTGGCTGCGAACTGTTCCGGAAACGGATCGAGTGCGCCGTGATGATGAACGTCGCCCGGGCCTTCGGCGGGGCCGGCGAAGATGACGCCGGCTGAATCCGCCCTGTTTCGGGAAAAGGAGGTCCCTATGATTTCCACACCCATCTATGACTTCGTCTCCTCCTACGCGCGCTTCTCCCCCTCCCGCTTCCACGTGCCGGGACACAAGGGCGTTGCGCTGCTCGGTCCGGAGCCGCTGGATCTGACGGAGGTGGGCGGAGCCGACGATCTTTACGCCCCGGAGGGGATCATCGCCGAAAGCCAGCGCACCGCCGCCGGCCTGTTCGGGACGGCAGCCACCTTCTATTCCGCGGAAGGCTCGTCCCTGTGCGTACGCGCCATGGTGAAGCTGCTTCTTGCCCACCGGCCTGACGGTTCCTCAGAGAGGTTCCTCGCCGCCCGCAACGTACACCGGAGTTTCGTCTCCGCCGCCGCGCTCCTGGACGCCGACGTGATCTGGCTGTATCCGGAAGCCTCCGTTTCCCCCGTGTCCTGCCCTCTCTCCCCCGACGCGCTGGACCGCGCGCTGGCGGAGCTGCCGGAGCCGCCCGCCGCCGTGTGGATCACCAGCCCGGACTATCTGGGGGCGATGCAGGACGTCTCCGCCCTGGCGGATGTCTGCCACCGACGCGGAACGCGTCTAGCGGTGGACAACGCCCACGGGGCCTACCTGCATTTTCTGCCGGAACCGCTGCATCCGATGGATCTCGGTGCGGACATCTGCTGCGATTCTGCCCACAAGACGCTGCCCGTTCTGACGGGCGGCGCGTATCTTCACCTGTCCGGCCGCTGCCCGGAAGCCATGATCGGAGACGTTTCCTCCGCTCTGTCCCTGTTCGGAAGCAGCAGTCCCTCCTATCTGATCCTGGCCTCTCTGGACCTGGCCAATGCGGCACTGGCTGCGGACTTCCCGGAACGGCTGTGTCAGGCCGGAGAGCAGACGGAACGCACGAAGGCCGTCCTGACGAAGGAGGGCTGGAGCGTCCGCCCCTCCGACCCTCTCAGGATCACGCTCCGTACGGACGGCGCCGCTGCGGCCCGCCGTCTCAGAGAAGGTGGCGCGGAACCGGAGTATGCCGACCCTGAGCATGTGGTGCTCATGGTCTCCCCGGGAAACACGGCGGAGGATCATCTCACGCTGCGGAACGCCCTCGGCTCCGCCCCGCTTTCCCCTCCGCAGGTGCTTTTCCCGCCGATCCGGCCGGAACGCGCCATGACGATGAGGGAAGCTCTTCTCCGCCGGCGGGAGACCGTCCGTGCCGAAGAGGCCGCCGGCCGGGTATGCGCAGATATATCCGCAGCCTGTCCTCCCGCCGTTCCTCTCGTCATGCCGGGGGAACGGATCCACGAGGATCTGCTTCCGCTGTTCCGGCATTTCGGGATCCGCAGGATCCCTGTCGTCCGCTGACAGATACCGCCCGTTTCCGCGGGCGGTTCTTTTTTTATGAAAAACCTCTTGACAAGTTAGCAGTTGCTAACTATAATGGGGGATGTAACGTAACCAGGCCGAAACGGCGGCGCGGCGGGCAGCCACCGCGCCCAGCCGCGATCCGTCCCATGCCGTACAGCCGATTCCCATTCTCCTTTCCCGGATCGCGGCCTGCGGCCGCACATTCCTCTTTTTTTCCTGATTGGCAGCAGCCCGGCGGAAACCGGGCTGCTGTCCTTTTCTTTCTCTTCCTGTTGCCTGCAAACGAAAACGGGAGTACAATGGTCAGGATAAAAAGATAAAGAAGGCCTTACCGTTGAGCGAACGATCCATCATCAAAGACTATACCGTGGGCAATCCCATGAAGCAGCTGATCATCTTCTCGCTTCCCTTCATTGCCTCGAATGTGCTGCAGCAGGCCTACTCCCTTGCGGATACGATCATCGTCGGCCGCTATCTGGGAAGTCCCGGCCTGACGGCAGCCTCCAATGCCAGCAACATCATCATGATCTTCCTGCTGACGTGCATCGGCTTCTGTTCCGCCGGGCAGATCATCATTTCACAGCACATCGGAGCGGGAAACCGCGGCCGGCTGAGCTCCACCATCGGCACGATGATGACCTACACCTTCTTCATGGGCATCGCGTTCATGATCATCCCCTTCGTTTTTGCCCGTCAGCTGCTGACGGCCATGCATATCCCGGCTGAAGCCTTCGACGGCGCCATGGACTACGTGAGGGTCTGCTCTGTCGGAAACTTCATCATGTGCATCTACAACGGGGTCAGCGCCACGCTGCGCGGCATGGGGGACAGCCGGCATCCCATGATCTTCATCATGATCTCCTCGATCCTGAACGTGATCCTGGACATCATCTTCGTCGGTCCCATGGGCATGGGCTGTTTCGGCGCCGCCCTTGCCACCGTGATCAGTCAGTTCATCTCCTGCCTCTGCTCGCTGATCTTCATGTACATGCGGCGGGAGGCGATCGGCTTCGACTGGAAGCCGGCCAGCTTCCGTCCCGACGGGAAGGAGACCAGGCTTCTGTTCAAGCTCGGCGTCCCCATCATGATCCAGAGCGTCGCGGTCACCGTTTCCATGATGATCATCCATTCCTGGGTCAACATGTACGGCCTGACAGCGTCTGCCGTGGGCGCCGTGGGCAGCAAGATCAGCATGGTAGCCGGTATCGGCGGGCACGCGCTGAACGCCGCCGGATCCACCATGGTGGGCCAGAATTTCGCCGCCGGGAAGCACCGCCGCGTCACTGTCACGCTGGGATGCATCCTGGTGATCGGATGCGCCTTCTCCGCCCTGATTTCTCTTCTGGTCATCGCTTTCCCCGAACAGATCTTCGGCCTGTTCAATTCCGACCCCGAGGTCCTGAAGATGTGCCATATGTACGTGCCCGTCGCCTGCATCGACGCCTTCGGCTTTGCCACCAGGGCCGTGGCCTTCGCCTTCATCAACGGCATCGGCTTCTCCACCCTGTCCTTTATCGGGGGCATCACAGACGGCATCATCTGCCGGATCGGGTTCGCGCTGCTGCTTCAGGTCGTTCTCGGCATGGGTCTTTTCGGCCTGTGGCTGGGCAATGCGCTGGCCGGCAACGTCTTCATCTTCGTCGGCGGGGCCTACTACCTGTCCGGACGCTGGAAAGTAAGAAAGAGCCTGGTCGCCTGACGGCGATCTTCATAAGGGACCGGCCCCCGCGTCAGAGGCGCGGGGGCCGGTCCCTTTTCTTCCGTTATTCAGTGAGTTTTATACCAGTCTTTCGCGTAATCCCGGTAGAAATCGTCGATCAGTTTCTGCTTGCGTATGAACCTCTCGTCGTTCCGATCCCCGTGCAGGCCGGCCATGAACACGAAGCGTCCCCCCGGGGCGAACGTGTCCACATAGTCGTAGAGCGCCTCCGTCAGTTCCTCGTCGGAGCATTCCAGGCTGCTGATGTATCCGGTGTTGTCCCAGCATCCCTGCATGGTGAGCCGGTCACCGTACTTCTCCTTGATGCCCTTCAGATCATTGCAGGTCTGCGCCGGATTCCAGCTGCAGATCCCCATGTCCAGCCATTCGCCGATGAAATCCTCGCACCGGCCGCAGTTGTGATGATCGATCAGCATCCCCGCGTCGAGGGCAAGTTCGGTGTGCCTCCGGTAGAACGGCTCAAGGAGTTCCCGGTACATGGACGGTGAGAAGAACGGCGCCTGCTGGGCGGCGGTATCGTCCGCCAGCATGTAAACGTCGGGTTTTGTATAATAGATGGCGTTCTTCACCACGAGAAGGAAGTACTCGGACAAATAGTCAAACAGAGCCATGACCTCCTCCGGTTCCTCGTACATGGCCAGCAGCGCGTTCTCGAAACCCATGAAACTCACCAGCGTCTGGAAATAGTCGCCGCCGCCGGTCATGATCACCTTGTTCACCCTGTCTTTCTCCCCGAACACCTCAGGATCCCTGTAATGCGCCTCCCAGTCGAATCCGGACATGTCCGGATTCCGGATCACGTCCCGCCACCGGGTGATGTCGTCCAGAATGATGAACCCCGGTTCGGGCATGGCGCCGAAATTATTGTCCGGACTCCCGACGAAGCGAACGCCCCACGGGCTGTAAACGGGACCGTCGGGCGCCGCTATGGGCGTCAGCAGATGATCCTTCGCCCCCTCCTTGCAGGGTTCCATCATGGTGGGCAGATACTCGGGGATCTCTCCCCGCAGGATCCTCAGATAATTCTCTCTGGCCGTAATCTGCGCCATTTTCATTCCTCCCAGTTTCCGTTCCTGACAGAGACGAGGCCGCCCCGCCCGGTTCCGATCTTTGACAAATGTCATTATACACCCGGCCAGGCGTTCTGAAAACCGCTTCATCCGCGGGTTTTGACGATGGACGGCTGCTGTTTTCTGGAGTATAATCGTCCTGTCGTCCCGCCGGTCTGCGGGATGCCGCAATTCCTACAGATAAGAAGTGTTGCAAATGATCAGCGAAGACCTTCTGCAGTTTATATCCGGATGCGTCAGCCCCTTCCATGTCGCGGAAGCGGTGTCGGAGCTGCTGTCACGGCACGGATTCCGTCCCCTCTCCGAAACGGATTCCTGGGCTCTGGAACCCGGTGAAAGCTACTACGTCACACGCAACGGCACGTCCGTGATCGCCTTCCGTATGCCCGCGGGACCGTGGCGCGGTTTCCTCATGTCCGCCGCCCACGGCGACAGCCCCGTGTTCAAACTCAAGGAAAACCCTGAAACAGAAAAAGCGGGTGCCTACGTCTGCGCCAACGTGGAAAAATACGGAGGCATGCTCCTTGCCCCCTGGTTCGACCGTCCGCTGTCCGTGGCGGGGCGCGTCATGATCCGCAGCGGTTCCGGAGCGAAGACGGTCCTCGTAAACATCGACCGGGATCTCATGGTGATTCCCAGCCTGGCCATCCATGTCAACCGCACGGCAAACGACAGCGCGAGCTACAATGCCCAGACCGATATGCAGCCCCTTATGGGCTCCGAGATGGCAAGGGGAAAACTGTACGCGCTGATCGCAGAAACTCTCGGCGTCCGTCAGGAGGACATCCTCTCCGCCGATCTGTTCCTGTACCTGCGTCAGCCGGGCGCTCTCCTCGGCCTGGACCGGGAATACGTCTGCAGTCCCCGTCTGGATGATCTCATGTGCGCCTACACCTCTCTCCGTGGCTTTCTGGACGCCTCGAACAGCACCATGGTCCCCCTGTGCTGCATCCTGGACAATGAGGAAGTGGGAAGCACCACGCGGCAGGGGGCGGCATCCACCTTCCTCAGGGACGTGCTGGTCAGGATCACGGCCTCGGCCTGCACGGACGCCGGGGCGCTGGAGCGCGCCCTCAGCGCCAGTTTCATGGTGTCTGCTGACAATGCGCACGCGATCCATCCCGCTCATCCGGAGAAATACGATCCGGACAACTGCTGCCATATGAACAAGGGCGTCGTGATCAAGTACGCCGCCAATCAAAAATATGCCACCGACGCCTATTCCGCCGCCGTTTTCCGCTCTGTCTGCGAGACGGCCGGCGTTCCTTTCCAGTCCTTTGCCAACCGAGCCGACAGTCCCGGCGGCTCCACGCTTGGGAACATCTCCGCCGGCCGCGTATCCGTACCGACCGTCGATGTCGGGCTCCCCCAGCTGGCCATGCATTCCTGCTGGGAGACTGCCGGCGCCATGGACGCCGGCTATATGGTGAAGGCCATGTCGGCATTCTTCTCCGCGGATTACCGGGGAGACGGAGCCTCCTTCACCCTTGGCTGATGCCGTTTCAAAACAACTTCGGCTCCGGGAGTTCTCCCGGAGCCGTTTCCGTGATATACTGTGAAAAAATGCAGGAGGCGATCCGCATGTCAAACATCGACCCGCGCTGGGGCGCATGGACGAAACAGCCCGACCCTGTTCCCCGGGATCAGATCGTGAAAGAGCTCCGCTGCGACGTGGCCGTTCTCGGCGCCGGCATCGCCGGCACGGCCTGCGCCCTGCGCGCCGCGCAGAGCGGGCTCTCCGTCACCGTGCTGGAAAAAGCCGGCAGCTGGTCCGCCAGAGGCGGCAACATCGGCGTCATCGGCTCCGCCTACATGGACGCCCGCGGTTACCGGAACGACCCGGAAAAGATCGCGCGGGAGTGGATCGCACGGTGCGGCAACCGGTGCGACGAGGAGCTGGTGTGGCTGTATCTGAACCGCAGCCGTGACGCCATGGACTGGCTGATCGATATCGTCACCCGGCCGGAGTACGGCGCCAGACCGGAGCTTCAGGCCTGTCTGTATGCGGGGGACACCTATTACGAGGTATTCGGTTCCCATCGCTTCTTTGACGGTCCCATGGCGAAGAAGGGCATGCGCCCCGGCGCCGCAGACGCGGTCTACGCCATGGTCACGGAAGCCGAGAAACTGGGCGTGCGTTTTCTCTACCGCTCCCCCGCGGTGGAGCTCGTCCGTGAGGACGGCCGCATCCGCGGAGCTGTCGCCCGGACGGACGAAGGATACATCCGCGTTCTGGCAGGAAAAGGCGTCGTCCTCGCCACCGGGGACATCGGCGGTTCGCCGGAAATGTGCGAAGATCTGGCCCCTCTTGCCGTTCGCTGCGGCGTGAACCTTTACACGCCGAAAGGCTGCAACACCGGTGACGGCCACCGTCTCGGCCTTTGGGCCGGCGGCGCGCTGGAGGACGGTCCCTTCCCCATGGTCCTTCATCCCCAGGCCTATTTCTTCGCCAACTACTGCTTCCTGTTCGTGGACGGGAACGGAAAGCGGTTCATGAACGAGGACAACTACATTCAGGGCAAGAGCATCGCCATGCTCCGGAGAAACATGACGTCCGCCTGGTCGATCATCGACGGTAACTGGCGTGAGACGGTGCCGGCCTCCATCCGATACGGGGGCGGTATCTTCTGGGATCTGGATCATGCGCCTGACGAGCCCGGCTTTACTCCGGAGATCGGTGAAAAGATGCTGGAGGGCGGCCTGCGTTCCGGAAAGGTCGTCACGGCCGATACGCCGGAAGCGCTGGCGGAAGCCATGGGCATCCCCGCCGACACCTTTGCCGCCACGCTGAAGCGCTACAACACCGACGCGCACGCAGGAAGGGACACGCAGTTCGGCAAGCGCAGGGAACTGCTCTTCCCGCTTGAAAAGCCTCCGTTCTACGGACTGAAGTTCGGGCCGGCGGTCCTGGCTGTCGTGGGCGGGCTGAAAGTCGGCACGGACATGGGCGTACGCGACGAGAACGGCGCAGCGATCCCCGGCCTGTATGCCGTGGGCAATGCCGCCGGCGGCCGCTACGGCGTGGACTATCCCATGCTGATTCCGGGCAACAGCCACGGCACAGCTCTTACCTTCGGCTACGTTCTGGGTGAACAGCTCGGCCGCAGCTGACATCTGTGCGTCCATACCGGAAAAGCATAACGATCAGGGGGCGCTCCTCACGGAGCGCCCCCTGGTGCTTTTCTGTACAGATCAGAACATGATGGAAATGGGAAGACGGGCGGAATCGGGATCTTCGATGCCGAACTTCTCCTTGTTGTAGTTGTCGATGGCGTCCCACAGGCCTTTGTAGGATCCCGGATACAGGCTGCCCGGACCGCCCTGCGTGATACAGGGGATGAAGTACTTCATGCCGCAGGCTTCCATGGAGTCCCTGGCCGCCTTGTCGCAGTCCGCCTGGGTCCAGCCGGTGAAGTCCACAAGCTTGTTGTCGATGTCTCCCATGAAGGAGATCTGGCCGCCGTACTGCTTGACCAGGTCCGCCGTGTGGTTCGTCCTCATGCAGCCCTGCCATACGTCGATACCCATCTCGATCATGTCGGGCACCAGGTTGGCGCAGTAGCTGTCGGAATGATGGAAGACCAGTTCCACGCCGTGGTCATGATAATAGCCGTAGATCTGCTTGTAGGCGTCCAGGAAGTAGTCCTCGAACATGCTGGGACGCATGAAGCTGTTGGTCTCGCTGCCCCAGTCGTCATGATGGAAGATGGCGTCCGGATGTAGGTGGCTGCAGATGCCCTCGGCAAGCTTCAGCTCCCACTCGGTCAGCGTCTTGATGAGGTCATGCATCTCGTCTTCATAGATCATCAGATACTCCAGGGCGTTGGAGATCTCGCACAGATGGTGGCACTGCTCGAACAGGCCGGGGGCGATGAAGGTCGCCTTGTAGGCCTTCGTGCCGTCCACATCGTCATACATCTGCTTGCAGACGCCCCACAGCTCGTCGGGGAAGTCCAGGGACGGGATCTTGACATAGTCGCGCCAGTGCTCGATGTCCTTGACGCAGATCTTGTCCGGCGTATGCACGGGGAAGCCCGCGGGAACGTTCTCCGGATAGGAATAGTAGACGCCCCAGAGATTCTCCACGTTCATCTCGCCCTTTTTCGCGGTGGGATTCACCAGCAGAAACGGGTGGAACAGAAAGGCGAGTCCTTCAAACTGGTTTACGAAGCGGTCGGGATTCCCGCCCTTGATGCATTCCCGCATGTTTTCTTTCGCAGTCAGCAAATCGATCATCCTCCTTGTCAATACTGTCTTTATCTTTTCTCTTTGAGCCGCATTCCGGCCCTTTGATTATACATCGCCCCGCCGCCGCGGGGCAATTCACGGGAGCGTAGAAAACCCCCGCCGTGTTTTGTGCATTTTCACGAACGCGGAAAGGCAGGCAGATTCACCCGTTGTACCGGTTCATTGCCTCGTCCGTGCCCTTCTCGATCAGGCACCGGACTGCGTCCGCGGCCTGTTCCTCCGCCTGCGCGATCGTCTCCCTGTCCTCTCCGGAGAAAGAGGACAGCACCCAGTCGGCCATGTCGTAATCCGGATGCGGCTTCTCCCCGACGCCGATCTTCACCCGGGGAAACCCGTCTCCTCCGCATTTGGCGATGATATCCTTCAGTCCGTTGTGGCCTCCGGCGGATCCGCCGCGGCGGACCCTCAGCTTTCCCACGGGGAGAGATACGTCGTCCGACACCGTCAGCACGTGGTCCAGCGGGACCTTGTAGAAGCGCATGGCTTCCCCCGCGGCGTCGCCGCTGAGATTCATGTACGTCTGCGGTTTCATCAGGAGCACCGTCTGCCCGCCGATCTTTCCCTGCGCCGTCAGCGCGCGGAAGCGGCTGCGGTTGATCTTTACCCCCAGCTTTTCCGCCAGCGCGTCGCCCGTTCGGAATCCGACGTTGTGCCGCGAGTCCTCATATTTCCGTCCGGGATTGCCGAGAAACACGACAATCCAGGAGACTCCTCCCGCCCGCGAAAACAGTCCCATCAGTCGAACAGTGTCGCCATGGACTGCTCCTCATGCACTCTCCGGATGGCGTCGGCAAACATGCCTGCCGCGGAGATGTAGCGGATCTTGGAGCATTCCTTTCCCTCGGGGAACGGAATCGTGTCGATCAGGAGCAGTTCGTCGAAGTAGCTGTCGTTGATCCTGTCGATAGCAGGGCCGGACAGAACGCCGTGGCTGGCGCAGGCATAGACATCCTTCGCACCGCCGACCTCGACGAGGGCCTTGGCCGCCCCGCAGAGGCTGCCGGCGGTATCCACCATGTCGTCCAGCAGGATGAGCTTTTTCCCGGACACATTGCCGATGCTGTTCATGCCCTCGCTCTGGTTGGCCTTTTCACGGCGCTTGTCCACGACCGCGAGTCCCAGGCCCAGCTTCATAGCGAATTTCCGCGCTCTGGCGATGGATCCCACATCGGGAGACGCCACCATGAACTCGTCCTCGTGGCCGGCGATGAGCTGCCGGTACTCCTCGACGAACAGCGGGCTGCCCAGAAGATTGTCCACGGGAATGTCGAAGAAGCCCTGGATCTGGTTGGCGTGCAGGTCCATGGTCAGCACCCGGTCGGCCCCGGCGGCCGTGATCAGGTTCGCCACGAGTTTGGCGGAGATGGGATCTCGGGATTTCGCCTTTCTGTCCTGTCTGGCATAGCCGAAATAGGGGATGACCGCGGTGATCCTGCCGGCGGAGGCGCGTTTCATGGCGTCGATCATCACCAGCAGTTCCATCAGATGGTCATTCACCGGCTTGCAGGTGGACTGCACGATGAAAACGTCCTTGCCGCGCACCGTCTCGTAAATGGAGACGGAGACCTCCCCGTCGGCGAACTCCGTCACCACGGAGTTTCCCATGGGCACGTCCAGTTTCTCGCAGATGTCCCTTGCCAGCGGAAGATTCGCGTTGCCGGCAAAAATCTTTATCTCATTCATGGGCTTCTCTTCCTTTCCGAAGACCTTGTATTTCTGTGTTTTCATTATAACAGATTGCCCCCGAAAAAAAAGATGGTTCCCCAAAAAACCGGCAAAAAAAGGACGCGTCTCCATCAAATGGAGACGCGTCCTTTTTGTCGCTGTCTGTGCGGATCAGAACCTGACCTCGCGGGAGGGAGCGGTGAAGGAGGAGAACGTCGCTACGGCGTCCTTCAGATACAGCACCTGGGTGTTGTCGTCCGTGGCGGAGTACATGGCCTTCAGGTTGGGATAGGCTTCCAGCATGGACTCCTTGGCTTCCACGCGGTCGTCCTCGATGGCCTTGGCCGCGATGCGGAGCCACTCGCCGCCGGTGAAAGCGCAGATCTCGATCTTGGGGTTGGCCAGCATCTGCTTGGAGCAGGGCTTTACTTTTCCGGTCTGGATGTACAGCTTGCCTTCAAAGATGTTGACGGTGCCGAAAGGACGCACGCGGGGCTGATCCCCTTCGACGGTGGCCAGATAGTAGGTTCCGGCTTTCTTCAGAAAATCATATACTTCCTGCATGGGTGATTACCTCCTGTAATTGTATTTGTATATATTTTATCATACTTCCGGCCTTTTGCAAGCCGTGCGCCACGTTTTCCCGGCCGTACCCTGCGCGTGAAATTTCTTGCGAATCCACGGCGGCTGCAGTATAATTTAGTAGTTATGGTCCGCGTCCGTGCGGACCCTGCCTGCCGCGCCGGGGGCTTTTCTCTTCCTGCGCGCAGGGATCTGTAAAACCGTCTCTCCGTGGAAAGGGGGAACAGCGGACAGAGAGGCTGTTAGCGCCGGGACCGGAAAGGTTGACGAGGACGGCAGTTATCGAAAGATTCGGCGGATGCTGCCGCGGCCGGGGCAGGTCGTAAGAGAGTTGAAAAAAGCAGAATCAACACTGTAACAGAGCTTCTCCCGATGCCCAGAACAAGTCATCAGCGGCTCAAGCCGAAGGAGTAACGTATATGAGAGTAGTCATTCAGGACAATTACGAGAAAATGTGCAAATGGGCGGCCGACTATATCGCCGCCAAAATCAGGAATCACAAGGAGGACCGGCCTTTCGTGCTGGGGCTCCCCACTGGTTCCAGCCCCATCGGGGTCTATCAGGAGCTGGTCCGGCAGAACCGCGCCGGCGAGCTGTCCTTCGCCAACGTGGTGACCTTCAACATGGACGAGTATGTCGGTCTGCCGCACGAGCACGACCAGAGCTACTGGTATTTCATGCACGACAATTTCTTTGACCATCTGGTCGATATGAAGCCCGAGAACATCAATATCCTCAACGGCATGACGGACGATCCCGAAGCGGAATGCGCACGCTATGAGGAGAAGATCGCTTCCTACGGCGGCATCGACCTTTTCCTGGGCGGCATCGGCGTGGACGGCCACATCGCCTTCAACGAGCCCTATACCAGTCTTACCTCCCGCACCGGGCTGCGCAGTCTGACGACGGATACCCGCATCGTAAACTCCCGTTTCTTTGGGAACGACCCCGAGAAGGTCCCCGCGCAGGCGCTCTCCGTCGGCGTCGGCACCGTAACGGATTCCAAAGAGGTGCTGATCCTGATCAACGGCCACAACAAGGCCAGAGCACTTGCAGCTACCGTGGAGGGAAGCGTCAGCCAGAAATGGACGTGCTCTGCTCTCCAGATGCACAGCGGAGCCATCATCGCCTGCGACGAAGCGGCCTGCGGCGAGCTCACCGTAGATACCTACAAGTACTTTCTTGACATCGAAAAGAAAGAGAGACTGTAAGTCATGTATACCATTGCCGATCTGTACGACCTCGACCACACGCTGGCAAAGGACTACCTGTCCGGTTTCACTTATCCGTGGGAGGCACTGAAGGGCATCAAGGATCTGATCCTTTCCCTCGGTCCGACCCTGGGAGAAGACTACCGGGAGGTCTCCGAACACGTATGGGTACACAAGACGGCCGTCGTCTATCCGTCCGCATATCTCGGCGCCCCGTGTATCATCGGTCCGGAGACGGAGGTCCGCCACTGTGCGTTCATCCGCAGTTCCGCCCTTGTCGGAGCCAACTGCGTGGTCGGGAACAGCGTGGAACTCAAGAACGTGATCCTGTTCGACAACGTCCAGACGCCGCACTACAATTACGTCGGGGACTCCATTCTCGGATACCGTTCCCATATGGGCGCCGGTTCCATCACTTCCAATGTGAAGTCGGATAAAAAACTCGTCGTGATCCGCGACGGTTCGGAGCAGATCGCCACCGGCATCAAAAAGGTGGGCGCCATGCTCGGCGACTATGTCGAGGTGGGCTGCAACTCCGTTCTCAATCCCGGTTCGGTCGTGGGACGGCACAGCAATATCTATCCCACATCCTGCGTCCGCGGCGTTGTCCCGGCAAACTGCATCTTCAAGGATAATGGAGTCATCGTGGAAAAAGGAGAAGACTGATGGGTAAATATTTCGGAACCGACGGCTTCCGCGGAGAAGCCAACAAGACGCTCACCTTCGAACATGCCATAAAGATCGGCCGCTTCCTCGGCTGGTATTACGGCGCCCGTCTGGGCAAAAAGTGCAAGATCGTGATCGGCAAGGACACCCGCCGTTCCAGCTATATGTTCGAGTACGCTCTCTGCACGGGCCTCATGGCCAGCGGCGCGGACGCCTATATCATGCACGTCACCACAACGCCGTCCGTGGCCTATATCACCAGAGTTGACGGGTTTGACTGCGGCATCATGATCTCCGCCTCCCACAATCCCTATTACGACAACGGGATCAAGCTGATCAACGGCAGCGGCGAGAAGATGGATGAGGAGACGATCCTCGAGGTGGAGGATTACATCGACGGCAAGACGGAGGTCCCCCTCACCGAGCGTGACCAGATCGGCCGCACCGTAGACTACGTGGCCGGCCGCAACCGCTATATCGGGCACCTGATCTCCATGTCCAACTACAGTTTCAAGGACGTGAAGGTCGGCCTTGATGTGGCCAACGGCGCCGCCTGGCAGATCGCCAAGGCCGTTTTCGACGCGCTTGGCGCCAGGACCTTTGTGATGAATGACAGTCCGGACGGATTCAATATCAATACAGACTGCGGCAGCACCCACATCGAGCACCTTCAGAAATTCGTCGTGGAGAACGGCCTTGACGTTGGATTTGCTTTCGACGGCGATGCGGACCGCTGTCTCGCCGTAGACGAAAAAGGCAATGTGGTCACCGGCGATCACACTCTTTACATCTACGGCCTGTACATGAAGGAGCGCGGCAAACTGATCAACAACAAGGTTGTGACCACCGTCATGAGCAACTTCGGCCTGTACAAGGCGCTGGACAAGGTCGGCATTGAGTATGACAAGACCAAGGTCGGCGACAAATATGTATATGAAAACATGGTCCAGACCGGGAACCGGCTGGGCGGCGAGCAGTCCGGGCATACCATCTTCCTGAAATACGAGACGACCGGCGACGGCATCCTCACGTCTCTGAAGCTGATGGAAGTCATGCTGGCCAAGGGAAAACCCATGAGCGAACTGGCTGCTCCCGTGGTGTTCTATCCGCAGGTGCTGAAGAATGTGCGGGTCAGGAGCAAGCCGGAAGCCCAGAACGATCCGGACGTACAGAAAGCGGTGGCCGACGTGGCCGAAGCACTGGGCGACCAGGGGCGCATCCTGGTACGCGAAAGCGGGACCGAGCCTGTGATCCGGGTCATGGTCGAGGCTGACACCGAAGAGCTGTGTGAAAAATACGTGGATGCCGTAATTGACGTGATTCGCAGCAAAGGGCATGTCACCGAATAATAAACAGTGAATTAAAAACAACCGGCCGCTGAAGAGGATCTCCTCTCCCGCGGCCGGTTGTTTCATGCATCAGTGCTCGACCCAGACCCGTTCCACCCGGGGGGACATGGCGCAGAGCATCTCGTAGGAGATGGTGCCGGCTTTCTCCGCCAGTTCCTCCACCGGTATGCGGGCGCCTCCGTCTTCTCCGAAAAGCGTGACGACATCGCCTTCCCGGACCTCCGGAATATCCGTCACGTCCAGCATGCACATGTCCATGCAGATCCTTCCGATCTGAGGTGCTCTCCTTCCCCGGACCAGCATGTCGATCCTGCCGGACAGGACCCGGTGCAGGCCGTCGGCATAGCCGATGGGAACGACCGCCGTGCGTACCGGTCTTTCAGCGATGAATCTCCTTCCGTAGCTCACCGAATCGCCGGGCATCAGTTCCCTGACCTGAACGACTCTCGTCCTTACCGACATGGCCGGCCGCAGGTCCAGATCGCCGGTCAGTTCGCTCGGGTAGCAGCCGTACAGTGCTATTCCGGGACGGACCATATCCAGGAACTTGTCCGGATGTCCAGTCATCGCTCCGCTGTTGGCGCAATGGCGGATCGGGAACCTTTTCCCACGGATCTGTTCAGCTTCCCGCACTACCGTGCGGAAGGCTTCATACTGTTCCTCCGTGTAGGCGTCGCCTTCGCCGGGCATGTCTGAGGTGGCAAAGTGGGTAAAGATCCCTTCTGCGTCCAGTCCCGGCAGATCCGCGGCCTGCGCCAGCAGCGCGGCCGGATCCCGGTCTCCGCGGCATATGAAGCCGATGCGTCCCATTCCGGTATCCACCTTCAGATGGATCTTTGCCCTGCGTCCGAGGCCGGTTGCGATCTTCGACATCTCCCCGGCGGTATGCATATCCGCGACCGCTGAGGTGATCTCCATCCGTATCAGTTCCTCCGTGTACTTCGGATCCGTTACTCCGAGGATGAGAATGGGCAGCGTAATGCCTCCCTGACGCAGTGCCTCCGCCTCATCCAGGCAGGCCACTGCCAGATAGTCCGCCCCGGCCCGCTGCAGCATTCCCGCCACCTGGAGCGCGCCGTGTCCGTAGGCATCCGCTTTCACTACCCCGAGGAACTTCACTCCGTCCCCCGCCCGTTTCCTCATCTGCTCATAATTGTGCCGGATCGCTCCGAGATCCACCTCGGCCCACGTCCGTTTCGGTTCGTTCATCTCTGTTCCCCCGTGTCCCGCTCAAAGCAGTTCTTCCAGGTCTTCCGCCAGATCCTCCAGATCCTCATGGCAGTCGCACCAGATTTCGTACGCCTCCCCGCTCCGTCGCTTCGGCTCGTTGCCGTCCAGCCAGGCCAGTGCCTCGCGAACGTCGTTCAGAAGCGTCTGCCTCTCCGGTATGGACAGTTTCCGGGGATCTGTCCCGGCGGCCAGCAGTTCGTCAATATCCAGTTCGTCGTTCATGGCTTCCTCCCGAAAAAGAACGCCGCGGCCGTACAGCCGCGGCGATTCGCTCTGTTCTCTGTTATTCCGCTGTGACCGGATGCGTCCAGCCGAAAGTATCCTCCAGCCGTCCCCACTGAATTCCGGTCAGGGTGTCGTAGAGTTCCTGCGTCACGGAACCGATCTCGTTGCCGTTGATGGTGAAGCTCTCGTCCTCAATGACCAGATGTCCGATGGGAGACACTACGGCGGCGGTGCCGGTGCCCCAGGCTTCCTTCAGCTCGCCGGTACGGCAGGCATTCGTCAGCTCCTCCAGGCTCAGCAGCCTCTCGCTCACCTGATAGCCGCGGGACTTCAGCAGTTCCACACAGCTCTTTCTCGTGATGCCGGGAAGGATGGACCCCGTCAGAGCGGGCGTCACGATCTCGTCACCGATCCGGAACATGACGTTCATGGACCCGACTTCCTCGATATATCTGCGCTCCACACCGTCCAGCCAGAGGACCTGGGAATAGCCTTTCTCCTCCGCCTTTTTGCCTGCCCTGAAACTGGCGCCGTAGTTGCCGCCGCACTTGGTGTAGCCGGTGCCGCCGCGGACAGCGCGGACGTCCTCCTCCTCGATCATGATGGAGACAGGCGCGAGCCCTTCCTTATAGTAATTGCCCACGGGGCTGCAGATTACCATGAAAACCGCTTTCTGGACGGTATGGACGCCCAGGAACGGGTCGTTGCCGAACAGGAACGGCCGGATATAAAGACTGGTTCCGGGTTCGGAGGGCACCCAGTCTGCGTCCAGCGCGACCAGCGCGTCCACCGCCTGCAGGAACGCTTCCTCCGGAACCTGCGGCAGACAGATGCGTTCCGCCGAACTGTTCAGACGGCGGGCGTTCTCCTCGGGCCGGAACAGTTGGATCCGCCCCTCGGGGGTGCGGTACGCCTTCATGCCCTCGAAGACCTCGGCGCCGTAGTGGAACACCGTGGAGGCGGGATGCAGGGAAAGATTTCCAAAGGGAACGATGCGTGCATCCTCCCATTTCTCCCCGTCATAATCCATCAGGAACATATGATCGGTAAAGTACTTGCCGAATCCAAGCTCCGTTGCCTTCGGCTTTTCTTTCGGAGCAGTCGTTTTCGTGATCTTGATCTCCATGATGACATCCTTTCCGCAGGGCGCGCGCCGGCGGCCTGCCGCGTTCTCCCGGTCCCGCGACGGGCCGGTCAAGAATTATATAATAAAACAAAGTAGCACAACCGGTTTTCCTTGTCAACCGAGAACCCGCTCTTTTCCGCGTATATCCGGGTCCCGCTTTTCCCTTTCCCGGGCTTTCCGGACCGTCCGGCTCACAGCTGCGTTGAGGAGCAGAAAAAAGCCGCCCCGGACCACGCGTACTCTTTCGCGGGAATGGGCATCGGGGGCTCCTTCCCTTCCACTTTTCCATCCATGATCATGCCTGCCGCTTCGATCAGCCGGCGGATCTGCTCCTTTTCCACCTCCATCGGTCCGTGAGCGGCCCAGCAGATGTCAAAGGCGTCCTCCATGCCGAGCAGCTTCCGCATGCTCTCGCGGTGCGCCAGAAGGCTCCTCCCTTCGCCGAACATGAAAATCGGCGCGCGGGAGACGCTGTCTCCCGCCAGGAGAAGACGGTTTGCCCGGTCCAGAAGCGCAATGCTCCCGGGCGTATGGCCGGGAATATGAATGACCTCGAAGGATCTTCCTCCCAGGTCGATCACATCGCCCTCCCAGAGAGGTGCCACAGGCATGCCCGGCTTCCTCGCGTGATAGGCCGAGAACTCCGCCGGATGCATCAGTACAGTTCCGAATTCCGCGTTGCATCCGGTATGGTCGGGATCCGCATGCGTGTTCACGACCGTCACTGGCCTGTCGGTCAGCTGTTCTGTGACCGCCTTCAGACTTCCGCCGGCCCCGAACCCGGTATCCACGAGAAGCGCCGTCTTTTCTCCCTCGAACAGGAGCGCCCTCACTCCGTTGTCCTCGATGCTCCATGCTTTCCCTCCGGCGGGAACCGTTTCGTAAGGCTTTCTTTCCATTTCCGGCATCTGTCCTCGTCCTTTCTCTGATGATCTGTTTTTAATATACCACAAAATCCCGGGGAATCAAAGCACCGCACCGGTCCCGCTCCCCCAAGATTTCCGCGTGCTTTCCCCCTCCGCATGTGATAGTATGGAAACGGAAAGATTTGTCCCCGGCCATCCTGCCCGTCTGCAGTTTTCAGAAAGAGAGGTTCCGTTATGACATATGATTTCAACCAGGCCGTCAATTACTCCATCCCTCATCTCAACGGCGGCGAAGGCACTGTTTTCGCCAAGGTGATCCCCGGCGAAACGGGAAGCGTGATGTTCGCCGTTATTCCCCCGGGCTGCTCTATAGGCGCCCATACCCACGAACAGGATATGGATTTCAATTTCATCGTCACCGGTACGGGGACCGCCCTCTGCGACGGGGCAGAGGAGCCGCTGGCTCCGGGTACGTGTCATTTCTGTCCCAGAGGCTCCCGGCACAGCATACGGAACACAGGGGACACGGACATGCAGATCTATATCGCCGTTGTGAAAACATGATCCCATCGGTTACTGTTGTTCTGCAGACAGGCGGACGGCCCTCGGCCGCCCGCCGTTTTCCTTTCCCGGCCGGTCCTTCCCCACTTACCGGTTGAATCGCTGTATGTTGTCTGCTATAATAGAGTGTCAATGTGTACGCTTTTCAAGGGGGAGTGAGCTTCTTGCATAAAATTACCCTGCCGAAGGCTCTGCAGCCCAGCATGCGTCTTTACTTCTTCGTGCTGATCCTGTTTGCCGGCTTCGGCTTCCTCTTCCGCGGTCACTGGATCCTGATGGTGATCTGCGAAGGCAGCATCATCGTGCTCCTTCTCATTTTTACCATCATCTCCGACCGCAAGCGGAAGCGCGAACTCGTCAGTTACATCGAGAACATCACCGACAGTGTGGGGACCGCGGCGCGGGACAACATGGTGAACTTTCCGGTGCCGGCCGTGATCTACAACATCTCCACGGACCGCATCCTCTGGTCAAACACCCGGTTTGCCGAACTGTCCGGCGAGCGGGAGCATCTGTTTGAGATCAACCTGTCTGACGTGATCCCGGATTATGACGGCACCTGGCTGAGCGAAGGTAACCGCGAAAGTCCCCGTCTGACCTCTCACGGAGGCCGGAAGTTCAAAGTTTTCGGAAGCATCATCCGCAGCGACCGCACCAACGCGGACAGGGATTTTCTTGCCGTGACCTACTGGGTCGACGTCACAGAATTCGCGGACACCTACGAGGAATACACCAATTCCCGGCCGGTGGCCGCCCAGATCCTTCTGGACAACTACGACGAACTGCTGAAAGGTCTGTCGGAGAAGGACAAATCCGCCCTTCTTTCCTCCATCGACGACAGGATCACGGAATGGGCTTCCGGCTGCGGAGGCTTCCTCACCAAGTCCGACCGTGACCGCTATCTCTTCATATTCGAGGACCGCTTCCTTCCCCGCCTCGAGGAAGGCCGCTTTTCCGTCCTGGATTCCGTCCGGGAGCTGACCGGCTCCGGCGGCGTCCGCGCCACGCTCAGTATCGGTCTCGGCAAGGGCGGCGAAAGCTTCGATGAGATCTTCCGTTTCGCCTCGCTGAGTCTGGAGATGGCCCTGAGCCGGGGCGGCGACCAGGTGGTCCTGAAGGATGCGCTGAATTTCACGTTCTACGACAGCCATTCCGAGGAGCAGGGAAGTTCCTCCAGCGTCCGCTCAAGGGTCATGTCCGGTGCCTTTGCGGAACTTGTCAAGGATGCCAGCATGGTGCTGGTCATGGGACACAAGCTTGCGGATCTGGACGCCGTCGGGGCTGCCGCGGGCGTGTGCTGCATCGCCCGCAAGCAGAACATCCCCTGCCGCATCGTGGTGAACCGGGAGGCGTCCTTTGCCTCGCAGCTCGTCGAGAAACTGGAAGCGCTTCCGGAATATGAGGGCGTTTTCATCTCGGCACAGGAGGCCATCCTGATGGCGGACAGCGGAACGCTCCTCACCGTGGTGGATACCAACCGCCCGTCCCAGGTGGAGAGCGAATCCCTCCTCATCTCCTGCAACCGGGTCGCCGTGATCGACCACCACCGCAGGGCGGCGGATTACATCGAGAAGCCCGATCTGAACTTCCACGAGCCGGGCGCCAGTTCGGCGTGTGAACTGCTCTGCGAACTGCTTCAGTACATCGCGGAACCGGCGGATATCCTTCCCGCCGAAGCGGATGCCATGCTATCCGGCATTGTTCTCGACACGAAGAGTTTTACCATCAGGACCCACAGCCGCACATTCGATGCGGCGGCTTTCCTGGAACGCTGCGGCGCCAACACCGCGTCCGTCAAGCGGCTGCTTCAGTCGGACATGACCGACGCACGGCTGCGCTATTCCATCATCAGCGAGGCCAGAGACTATGGAAACGGGATCGCCCTCGCAGTATCGGACATCCCCGCCGACCGTGTGGTGATCGCCAAGGCCGCAGACGAACTTCTCAATATCTCGGGCATCACTACCAGTTTCGTCCTGTCTCCCGTGGAAGGCGGCGTGGCTATCTCCGGCCGTGGCATCGGCGATGTGGACGTACAGCAGATCCTGGAGGCGCTCGGCGGCGGCGGAAACCGCTCCACGGCCGGTGTGCAGCTCTCGGGCATAACGTCGGAGGAAGCCTGCGGACGCCTCACTGAGGCCGTGGACGCCTATCTCGCCCGCAACAACATCGCTCAGTCCACCTGAGCGTTTGCAAAACAAACTGTATTTCAGGAGGAACTCTCATGAAAGTCATTCTTCAGCAGGACGTCAGAGGAAAGGGGAAAAAGGGCCAGACCATCGAGGTCTCGGACGGATACGCCCGCAATTATCTCCTTCCGAGAAAGCTGGCCCTGGAGGCCACTCCGGACAACCTGAACGCCTATAACATCAAGGAAAAAGCCCGTCTGGCCCAGATCGAACGCGAGAAGGATCAGGCCCGGGATACCGGCCGGCAGCTGGAAGGCACGACGGTCCGCATCTCCGCAAAATCCGGAGGCGCCGGGAAACTGTTCGGCGCCGTGACCAGCAAGGAGATCGCCGACGCTCTGTCGCAGCAGTGCGGAATTGTCGTGGAAAAGAACAAGATCGTCCAGAACGAGCCTATCAAGACCTTCGGGGCCTTCCCCGTCAAAGTCAAGCTCGGATACGAAGTCAGCGCCAACATCACTGTAGAAGTCACGGAAGCCTGACGATCCGGCGGTCATCCGCTTTTCAGCGAACACTCACGCAGGAAAGGAGCTTATTCCCATGGCAGCAGACGAATTGCTGGGCCGGCAGATGCCTCATGACCTTGAGGCGGAACAGGCCGTGATCGGCAGTATGCTTATCGACCCCCGGTGTATCGGCGACGTGTGCAGCACCGTGAAGGCAGACGATTTCTTCTCGGACGTCAACCGTGCCGTTTTCGAGACCATCTATTCCATGTTCAGCTACTCCAAGACCATAGATCTCGTTACCGTTCTTGCGCAGATGCGCGAAAACGGAACGGCGACCGAGCGGCTGGGAGAATACCTGATCGAACTGATGAATCTGACGCCCACGTCCACGAACGTCAAGGAATATGCCGACATCGTGCGGGACAAGGCTCTGCTGCGGGGCATCGCCACCGCAGGCAGCGAGATCAACACCATGGCGATGGAGGGCTTCGGTTCCGCGGGAGACATTCTGGACTCCTCCGAGCAGAAGATCTACGCTCTCCGTCAGGGCAGGAACACCACGGGACTTCTCCCTGTTTCCCGGGTCCTGGCTTCCGTTTACGAGCAGCTCACCGCAGCCTCGAAGTCCGGCAGCAGCATTCCCGGCCTCAGCACCGGTCTGCCGGATCTGGACAGCGCCATCATGGGCCTGAACAACTCCGACCTGATCCTGATTGCCTCCCGTCCCGGTATGGGAAAAACGAGTATGGCGCTCAATCTTGCGCTGAAAGTGGCAAAGAGTTCCGGCAAATCCGTTGCCGTCTTCTCTCTGGAGATGTCGCGGGAACAGCTGGCTCTCCGGCTCCTCAGCTCTGAGTCCTTCATCCACAACAAGAAGCTGCAGTCCGGCATGCTGAACGCCGAGGAATGGAAAAAGCTTGCCCGTGCTGCCTCCTCGCTCAGCGGACTGAAGCTGTTCATCAACGACAACCCCTCTCTCACGGTGGCGGACATGAACGCCCAGTGCCGCCGGATCGACGATCTGGGGCTCGTCGTCATCGATTATCTGCAGCTGATGCAGAGCGCCACCGGCAGCAGCCGCTACGCCGCGGAAAGCAGGACGCAGGTAGTGTCCGATATCAGCCGAATGATGAAGATCATGGCCAAGGAACTTAACGTTCCCGTCATCTGTCTGTCCCAGCTGTCCCGTGCCAACGAAGCCCGGCAGAACAAGCGCCCCATGCTCAGCGATCTGCGCGAATCCGGTGCCATCGAACAGGATGCGGACATCGTCCTTGCCCTGTACCGTGAGGATTATTACAACAAAAATTCCGAGGTCGGCAATCTCGCCGAGTGCATCGTGCTGAAAAACCGCCGCGGAGAGACCGGAACCATCGAACTGGAATGGATCCCGGAATACACCACCTTCACCTCCGTCGACCGCATCCACAGAGAGGACGGCGCCGGCTGATGAAAAACCTCGTTCTCTCCTTCCTCCGGCAGCGGGGACTTCTACCGCCCGCCGGCTCCTGTGCCGTGGCGGCCGTTTCGGGAGGAGCGGACAGCATGTGCCTGCTGGATGTGCTTCACGGGATCTCCCGCGAATACGGATGGACCGTCTGCGCCGCCCATTTCAACCACTGCCTGCGCGGCGAAGAGTCCGACAGGGACGAGAACTTCGTAAGCAGTCACTGCGCGGCGGCCGGCATTCCCTTCTACTCCGCGAGAGAGGATGTCTCTCTCTGGGCCGAAGAAAACCATATGGGGACGGAGGCCGCGGGGAGAGAACGACGCTATCGGTTCCTCGAAACGATCCGGGAGAAGACCGGCGCTGTCTTCGTCGCCACCGCCCACAACGCCGACGACAATGCAGAGACCGTACTCATGCATCTGCTCCGGGGAACCGGGACCGCCGGCCTGTGCGGCATCCAGCCGCAGTACGGGCGGGTGATCCGGCCGCTGCTTTCCGTCTCCCGGTCAGAAATCGAAGAATACAATATTGCCAGAGGAATCCCCTGGATCGAAGACAGTACGAACGGAGACGATTCTCTTCTCCGCAACAGGCTCCGCCATCAGGTGATCCCCGTGCTGAAAGACATGAATCCCGCGTTTACCGACGCCTGCCGCCGGCTGACCCTGCTGGCCGCACTTGACGAGAAGGCTCTCTCCGCTCTGGCGGAGGAAGCGGCCCGTCCGTATGCGGAAACCGGAAAGATCCCCGTGGCCGCTCTGGCGTCCCTTCCCGATGCGGTCGCTCTCCGGGTCATACGCCTGATGGCCGGGAGTGCGCTCTCCTTTGACCACACCGACGCCGTCCTCCGGCTGTGCCGTTCCGGATCAGGAACGCTGTCTCTTCCCGGCGGGCAGGTTCGGAGCGACGGTTCGGAACTCGCGTTCGGCACCCCTCTCGTCCCGGTTCTTTCCGAGACGGAACTGGAGCAGGATATTCCGCTCTTCCTTCCGGAAGCCGGTCTCCATGTAACTCTCTCGCGAGGGATTTTCGACGGCAGAGTTAACAAATCGTTTACTGAATATCTGTTCAAAACAGACGATGTCTGTGGTAAAATCGTCGTCAGACCGCGCCTGCCGGGCGACCGATATACGCTTCGGACACGCGGCTGTACAAAGTCGCTGAAAAAACTCTTCAACGAGGCATCCGTCCCCGTTGAAAAGCGCGGCGCCGTTCCCGTATTTTCCGATGAAGCCGGAATCCTGGCGGTGTATCCCTTCGGTCCCTGCGTCCGCGGGAAGCCGGAGCCCGGAGATGCCGTCTGCAGAATACTGATCAGGGAGTCCTTGCAATGATGAAAGAAGATATCGCTTACGTCCTTTACAGTCAGGAGGCCCTTCAGGAAAAGGTGAAAGAACTGGGGGCTCTCATCACGGAAGAGTATGCCGGAAAATCGCCGTTTCTCATCGGGGTCCTGAAAGGCTGTTTCATCTTCATGGCCGATCTGTGCCGCTGTATCGATCTGCCGTGCGACATAGATTTCATGGCTGTTTCCAGCTACGGAAACGGCACCAGCACCACCGGAGCCGTTTCCATCACCAAGGACCTTTCCCGCGACATCGAAGGACGGGATGTCCTGATCGTGGAAGATATCCTGGACAGCGGCGTCACCCTCTCCTATCTGAAGAGTTATCTTCTCAACCGCCGCCCGGCTTCCGTCAGGATCTGCACGCTGCTGGACAAGCCCGCACGCAGAAGAGCGGACATCGCCGCCGATTACGTCGGGTTTGTCTGCCCGGACAACTTCGTTGTCGGGTACGGCCTTGACTATGCGGAAAAATACCGCAATCTCCCCTTCATCGGCGTTCTCAAACCCGAGATCTACGAGTGACCCCGGCGGCCGCGGCTGCCTTTCACATCAACCGGAAGGAAGGATTCTCCTTACATGAAAAAACGTAAGTTTTCGCCCCGTGACATCGGCTATTATGTCCTGATCCTGGTCATCGTCGTCGCTGTCATCGTGATGATCACCTCACCTTCGCCCAAAACGAGCACGAAGATCGAGGATTATTCCGAGGTCCGCCGTCTGTTCGACAACGACGAGGTGACCCGCTTTACCATAGAAGACGATACGCTGACCATGAAGCTCACCCATACCTACGGGGACACGGAGACAGATATCGTAACTCATGACCTTTACAGCGTCTCCATCTTCTATAACGATATGGCGGACAAGATCGACGAGCTGATGACAACGAAGGAAGACTTCAGCTACAACTACGTGCCCTCCACGGAGATCCCCTGGTGGGTCAGCATGCTGCCCTATATCCTCATCATGGGTGCTTTCCTGGTCCTGTGGATCGTCATGGCCAACCGGGCCGGCATGGGCGGGGACAAGGGGGTCGCCCGCTTCGGGAAAGCCCGCACCCGTCTGGGAAGCGAGGAGAAGCACAAGGTCACATTTGACGACGTCGCCGGAGCCGATGAGGAAAAGGAAGAACTCGCCGAGATCGTGGATTTCCTCAAGGATCCCCAGAAGTATACCGCGTTGGGCGCCCGCATTCCCAAGGGTGTTCTGCTCGTGGGCCCTCCGGGCACCGGAAAAACGCTGATCGCCAAAGCCGTGGCCGGCGAGGCCAACACCCAGTTCCTTTCCATTTCCGGCTCCGATTTCGTGGAGCTCTACGTGGGCGTTGGTGCCTCCCGCGTCCGCGACCTGTTCGACCAGGCGAAGAAGCTGGCCCCCGCCATCATCTTCATCGATGAGATCGACGCCGTAGGACGTCAGCGTGGCGCAGGACTCGGCGGCGGACACGATGAGAGAGAACAGACGCTGAACCAGCTGCTGGTGGAAATGGACGGTTTCAGCAACAACGAGGGCGTCATCGTCATGGCTGCCACCAACCGTGCGGACATCCTGGACAACGCTCTCCTGCGTCCCGGCCGTTTTGACCGCACCATCTATGTGGGCGTTCCCGACATCAAGGGACGCGAAGCCATCCTGAAAGTCCATGCGCGGAACAAGATGCTCGGAGAGGATGTCGATCTGAAGAGCATCGCCCGCGGCACTCCCGGCTTTACGGGCGCCGATCTGGAGAATCTCCTGAACGAGGCCGCCCTTTTGGCCGCGCGCCGGAACAAGCGCTTCATCACCATGGCGGAAATGGACGAGGCCGCTTTGAAGGTGATCGCCGGCCCGGAAAAGAAATCCCGTGTCGTCAGCGACAAGGAGCGGAAGCTCACCGCCTATCACGAGGCCGGCCACGCCGTCACCTCCTACCATCTCGATCACGAGGCCCCCGTGCACCAGATTACCATCATCCCCCGCGGGCAGACAGGCGGCATGACGATCTACCGTCCCACGGAGGACCAGTCCTTCAACAGCCGCGGACAGATGTTCGACCGCATCGTCACCAGTCTCGGCGGCCGCATGGCGGAAAAACTCTTCCTGGATGACATTTCGACAGGGGCGTCCAACGACATCCAGCAGGCGACGGCCATCGCCCGCAGCATGGTCACGAAATACGGCATGAGCGAGCGCCTCGGCCCCATCTCCTACGAGGACAGCAGCCAAAGCGTTTTCATCGGGCGGGACTTCGGCCACACCAAAGCCTATTCCGAAGAAACGGCCGCAATGATCGACGAAGAGGTCCACGCGATCTTCGACCAGGCCGTCGCCAAATGCGAAGAGATCCTCACGGAGCACAAGGACCTGCTCGTCACGGTAGCGGAGTATCTGCTGGCCAACGAAACCATGAGCGGAGAGACCTTCACCTACATCTGCAGCCACGGCGGAGAGCTTCCGCCGGAGCCGGAGACGAAACCGGAGCCGCCCGTTCCCGACAGCACTTCCTCACCTGAGGTGCCCGAAGGGACAGAACTCCCTGACCAGGCACCCCCGGCCGTCTCTCGGGACGAGGCAGCTCCTCTCCCGGAAGACTCTGTAAACAACGATCCTCCCTCCGGGGAAGAATAAGGACGCATCAGACAGGACATGATCCCCCGAAAAGGCGGTCATGTCCTGTTTATCATCATTTCATGCAAAAACCGAACTGGACTCCTCTTGACTGCGGTGCTATAGTTTATCTAGAAATCAGAAATGAGTTCAACCCCAACATCTTGTGTTTATTCAGGAGGCATACCGATTATGATCCAGGTCAACGTCAAGGGCGGCGTCATGACGGACGCCGAGAAGGAAGCCTATATCCGCAGGGCAAGGGAACAGTATCCCGACAAGCGCATCTCCTCCATGGACATCACGCTCGACGGGGACTTTGCCGACATCACATACCACTGGGAGACCGTGCCCTTTGAGCGCATCCGCAGAATCACCGGCTATCTGGTGGGCACGCTGGACCGCTTTAACAACGGGAAGCGCGCCGAGGAGGCCGACCGCGTCAAGCACGGTATCGGCTGATCGATCCGAAAAAGCAGACCCGCCGGGGATTTCTCCCGGACGGGTCTGCTTTTCTTTTTCGTTATTTCTCCTGCGGGGAGTTATTTGTGGTAGAGCTTTTTCGTCTGATAGACAGGCTCGCATGTCATGTTCACGCCCAGTTTCTTGAACACGTTGATGTCCACGCTGCTGAGCATGACCGAGGAATGAGCCTCGCAGTTGTGGAGCTCACCCAGCCGGTCCATCGCCTTCTTCGCATTATCGTCCGTAACGGCTGAGATGCACAGCGCGATCAGGATCTCGTCCGTGTGAAGCCTCGGGTTGTGATTCCCCAGACGGCTGGTCTTCAGATCCATGACCGGCTCGATCACCTCTGCCGGCAGCAGCTGGATGGCGCTGTCCAGACCGGCCAGGGCTTTCAGCGCGTTCAGCAGCATGGCCGAGCTGGCCCCCAGCAGGGAACTGGTCTTTCCCGTGACGATCCTTCCGTCTGGAAGTTCCAGCGCGGTCGCGGGCTCTCCCGTCTGAGCGGCCTTCTCGTTGGCCGCGGCGATGACCGGACGCTCGGAAGCGTCGATGTCGGTCTGCTCCATCAGCAGTTCGATCTTCTGAGCCTCCTCTGGGACTCCCTCGCCTCTCGCGACCTTGCAGCGCGCCTCGTAATACCTGCGGATGATCTCATTGCGGGAGGCTTCGTGCACGGCGTCCCAGTCCACGATGCAGTTGCCCGCCATGTTCACTCCCATATCCGTGGGGGATTTGTAGGGGCATTCTCCCAGCATCCGTTCCAGACAGGCTCTTACGACCGGGAAGACTTCCACGTCGCGGTTGTAGTTGACGGTAGTCACTCCGTATGCCTCCAGATGGAAGGGATCGATCATGTTGACGTCGTTCAGATCCGCGGTGGCCGCCTCATAGGCGACGTTCACCGGATCCTTCAGTGCCAGGTTCCAGATGGGGAACGTCTCGAACTTGGCATAGCCGGCCCGTATGCCGCGTTTCTGTTCATGGTAAAGCTGGCTCAGGCACGTTGCCATCTTTCCGCTGCCCGGACCAGGCGCCGTGACCACGACCAGTTCCCGGGAGGTCTCAATATAGTCGTTCTTCCCGTATCCCTCGTCGGACACCACCAGTTTCAGATTGGACGGATAGCCTGCGATGGGATAGTGATGATACACCTTTACTCCCAGTGCGTCCAGCTTGCGGGAGAATGCCTCGGCGCTCGCCTGTCCCGTGTAGCAGGTCAGCACGACGCTGCCGACATACAGGCCGAACCCGCGGAAGGCGTCGATGAGACGAAGGACGTCCAGATCGTAGGTGATTCCAATATCCCCGCGCACCTTGTTCTTTTCGATGTCGGAGGCGTTGATGGCGATCACGATCTCCGCCTGATCCTTCAGACGGGAGAGCATGCGGATCTTGCTGTCCGGAGCGAAGCCCGGCAGCACGCGCGATGCGTGATAATCGTCGAAAAGCTTTCCCCCGAATTCCAGGTACAGCTTCCCTCCGAACTGGCGGATGCGTTCGGCGATATGCTCAGACTGCATGTTCAGATACTTCTCGTTGTCAAAACCGACCTTAAACATCTTTCACTCCCCCGAAAACAAAAAAAGCGCGGACAGCCCAGTTCCTATCCGCTTTTTGACTTTACCATACCCTTCGGCAAATTGCAAGAGCGGTTATCGTCATCCGGATGGGAATTCCGTCACATTTGGCCAAGTTTTTTTGTTGCCAAGAAGCCGTTTCCTGTTGTATATTAAAGTGTGTTTTCCTCTGCAGCCGGACGCATTGCGCCGGCCGGCAGAGCAGAATTGATCAAGAGGAGGAACTTCCATGCCGCAGTTCAAAAAAGTACTGATCGCCAATCGCGGCGAGATCGCCATGCGCATCTTCCGCGCCTGCCATGATCTGAAGATCAAGACCGTGGCCATATACTCCAAGGAAGACCTGTACAGCAGTTTCCGTACCGCCGCCGACGAATCCTATCTGATCGGCGAGAACGAGACTCCTCTCGGCGCCTATCTGAACATTCCCCGCATCATCCAGATCGCGAAGCAGCACAACGTGGACGCCATCCATCCCGGCTACGGCTTCCTCAGCGAAAACGGTGACTTCGCGCGCGCCTGCGAGGCTGCGGGCATCAAATTCATCGGCCCCACCTCCGGCGTTCTGGACATGATGGGCGACAAGCTCTCCGCGAAGCATCTGGCTCAGGAGTGCAAGGTAGCCACGATCCCCGGCACCACGGAGCCGCTGCAGAGCAAGGAACAGGCTCAGAAACTGGCCTTCGAGTTCGGCTTCCCCGTCATCCTGAAGGCAGCGGCGGGCGGCGGCGGCAGAGGCATGCGCCGCTGCGACACCGTGGAAGAGGTCGGCATCAATTACGATCTCGTCAAGGCTGAGGCGAAAAAGGCCTTCGGCAACGATGACATCTTTATGGAGAAGTTCCTGGTAGAACCCAAGCACATTGAGGTGCAGGTCCTGGGAGACGAGCATGGGAATCTCGTCCATCTGTACGAGCGCGACTGCTCTCTGCAGCGCAGATACCAGAAGGTCGTCGAATTCGCCCCCGCCTGGTCGGTCCCGGAATCCGTGCGGGCAGAGCTCCACGCGGATGCGGTGAAGATCGCCAAGCACGTGGGTTATATCAACGCCGGCACCCTGGAATTCCTGGTGGACAAGAACGGCGGACACTATTTCATCGAGATGAACCCCCGCATCCAGGTCGAGCACACCGTGACCGAACAGGTGACTGGCATCGACCTTGTCCAGGCGCAGATCCTGATTGCCGAGGGCTATCCTCTCAGCGATCCCCAGATCGGCATCTCCTGCCAGGACGAGATCAAGGTCAACGGCTACGCGATCCAGTGCCGCGTGACCACGGAAGACCCCGCCAACAACTTCGCGCCCGACACCGGCAAGATCACCGCCTGGCGTTCTCCCGGCGGTTTCGGCATCCGTCTCGACGGCGGCAACGCCTACACCGGTGCTGTCATCTCCCCCTACTACGACTCCCTGCTGGTGAAGATCACCGCCTCCGGCCGCAACTTCAACTCCACGTGCGACAAGGCTGCCCGCGCTCTGAACGAGGTCCACGTCCGCGGTGTGAAGACCAACATATCCTTCGTCACGAATATCCTGAACAACCCCGTGTTCCGCGAGGGAAAATGCCACACGAAGTTCATCGACGAGACGCCGGAGCTTTTCGACATCAACTACGGCCTGGACCGTGCGACCAAGGTCCTGAAATACATCGCCAACATCGTCGTCAAGGAGCGGGAAGGCCACAAGTTCTATGAAAAGCCCCGCTTCCCGCCTGTCACCGGACAGCGTCCGGAGGGCCTCAAGCCGATGCTTGACCGGGAGGGCCCCGAAGCTGTCGCGAAGTGGGTCCTTGATCAGAAGAAACTGCTGATCACCGACACCACCACCCGTGACGCTCACCAGTCCCTGCTCTCCACCCGCCTGCGCACCAGAGATATCATCAAGGGCATGGACGGCATCAGCGAGATCCTCGGTGACGCCTTCTCCTTTGAGTGCTGGGGCGGCGCGACCTTCGATGTCGCCTACCGCTTCCTGCGCGAGTCCCCGTGGGAGCGACTGGATCTGATCCGCGAAAAGGCCCCCAACGTCCTGCTGCAGATGCTGCTGCGCGGGGCCAACGCCGTCGGCTATACCAACTATCCCGACAACGTCATCCGCGAGTTCGTCAAGGAGTCCGCGAAATCCGGCATCGACGTGTTCCGCATCTTTGACTCCCTGAACTGGATCCCCGGCATGGAGATTGCAATGGACGAGGTCCTGAAACAGGGCAAGATCTGTGAGGCCTCCATCTGCTACACCGGCGATATCCTGGATCCGAAGCGTGACAAGTACACGCTCGAGTATTACGTCAACATGGCCAAGGAACTGGAGAAGCGCGGTGCACACATGCTGGCCATCAAGGACATGTCCGGTCTGCTGAAGCCCTATGCCGCAAAGAAGCTGGTCTCCGCCCTGAAACAGGAGATCGGCATCCCGGTCCACCTGCACACCCACGATACCACCGGAAACCAGGTGGCGGCGCTTCTGCTTGCCGCCGAGGCCGGCGTCGACATCGTGGACTGCGCCATCTCCTCCATGGCCGGTCTGACCAGTCAGCCTTCCCTGAACGCCGTCGTCTCCGCCCTGCAGGGCACGGAGAGGGATACCGGCCTGGATCCCGAGCGTCTGCAGTATCTGACCGACTACTGGGAGGATATCCGCAAGCGCTATGACAGTTTCGACAACGGTCTGAAGTATTCCACTACCGACATCTACCGGTATGAGATCCCCGGCGGTCAGTATACCAACCTGAAGCCGCAGGTCGAATCCCTCGGTCTCGGCACCCGGTTTGCGGAAGTCAAGGAGAACTACCGCAAGGTCAACGAGATGCTGGGCGACATCGTCAAGGTCACTCCCTCCTCCAAGATGGTGGGAGACCTGGCCATCTTCATGACCCAGAACAACCTGACCCCGGAAAACATCGTGGAAAAGGGCGCTTCCCTGAGCTTCCCGGATTCCTCCATCAGCTTCTTCTCCGGCATGATGGGCCAGCCTGCCTGGGGCTTCCCCGAAGATCTGAAGAAGGTCGTGCTGAAGGACAAGTATGACGAGGCCATCAGCGTACGTCCCGGTTCCCTTCTCCCGCCTGTTGATTTCGACGCCATCCGCGAGGAGATGAAGGAGTTCACAGAGGACCCCGACTGGCGTGACATTCTCGGATATGTCATGTATCCGCAGGTGGTCCGCGACTACATGAAGCAGCAGAAGGAATACGGCTACATCATGCTGCTGGGCAGCCATGTCTTCTTCCACGGCCTGGCCGTGGGCGAAACCAACATCGTTGAGATCGCCGACGGCAAGACTCTCGTCATCAAGTACCTCGGCCTCGGCGACGTGGACAAGGACGGCATGCGCACCGTGAGTTTTGAACTGAACGGCGTCCGCAGAGACGTGACCGTTCCCGATGAAGAGGCCCAGAAGACCATCGTCAAGGTTCCTCTGGCCGACGAGGACGACCCGAAGCAGATCGGCGCCTCCATCCCCGGTGCCGTCAGCAAGATCTCCGTGAAGAAGGGCGACAAGGTAACCAAGGGCCAGACCCTGATCACCGTCGAAGCCATGAAGATGGAGACGGCCGTCACCGCCCCCGAAGACGGGGTCATCAAAGAGATCCATGTGGAGGAAGGCTCGGCCGTCAAAGGCGGGCAGCTTCTGATCACTCTCGCCTGACCCGCAGACCCATCACGCAAGCAGCACCGGAAGGCCGACCGCCTTCCGGTGTGTTCTGCCTCAGGAGGCCCCTATGATTACGCCTGATGAAATAGAGAGGATCCGTAACCGGATGGCCGGACAGGTCGCCGGCAGGGAACTGTATGTCTACGATTCCGTCACGTCCACCAGCGACGTCCTGCGGGACAAGATGCTTCTCGGTGCCCCCGGCGGCACCGTGGTGGCCGCTTTTACCCAGACGGCCGGCCGCGGCCGCAAGGGCAGGCGATTCCAGTCGCTCAGAGGCAAGGGTCTGTATTTCTCCCTTCTCCTGCGTCCCCGGTGCACACCGGAGGAACTGAGCTCTGTCACGCCCCGGACGGCAGTCGCCGTATGCGAAGCCGTGGAGTGGTGCACGGACGTCCGCCCCTCCATCAAATGGCCGAACGACGTTGTCTGCGAAGGCCGGAAACTCTGCGGCATCCTGACGGAAGCCATGCCGGATCCCTCCGACGGCTCCCTGTGCGCCATCGTCGGCATCGGCATCAATCTGTATCAGACGGATGCGGATTTCGGCCCCGAGCTTTCAAAGGTCGCTGTCTCTCTGGCTTCTCTCTCCCCCCGTGTGCTTCCCAGTGAGAGCACCATGCTGGAGACCGTCCTGCGCTGTCTCGACCCTCTGGCGGCGGAGTTTCCCGCCGGCCACGCCCGGGCGCTGGAACTCTACCGCAGTCACTGTCTGAACCCCGGGCGGGAGGTTCTGATCCTCTCCGGATCGGAAAGACGGCCGGCAAAGTGCCTCGGCGTCAATGACGACTTTTCTCTTCTGGTGCAGTATGAGGACGGCTCTTCCGCTTCTGTCAGTTCCGGAGAAGTCTCTGTCCGCGGGCTGTACGGTTACACATGAACTGTGCGAAAACCTCCCCGCATCCCGTCCCCCTTCCCGTTTTGTTTTCCCAATTTCCGGCAAGAAAAAGGAGTGCTCTGACAATGGAGATTTTTAGTCCTGTCAAGGAAGGAAAGGTCCGTGAGATCTACGATGTCGGCGACAGCCTCATCATGGTGGCCACTGACCGCATCAGCTGCTTCGACGTGATCCTTCACAACATCGTGAAGGGGAAGGGCACCGTGCTCACGCAGATGAGCCGGTTCTGGTTCGAGCTCACAAAAGACATCGTCCCGAATCACATGCTGTCCGTCGATCCCGCGGACATGCCGGAGTATTTCCGTCAGCCCGGCTTTGCCGGCAAGAGCATGAAATGCCGGAAGCTGACGATGCTGCCGGTGGAGTGTATCGTGCGCGGATATCTTTCCGGCAGCGGATGGACTTCCTACCGTGAGACGGGTGAGGTCGGCGGCGTCCGCCTTCCCTCGGGACTTCAGGAAAGCCAGAAGCTCCCGGCACCGCTCTACTCCCCCAGCACCAAGGCGGAGATCGGCGATCACGACGAGAACATCACCTTCGAACAGAGCATCGATTATCTGGAAAAGCGTTTTCCCGGCAAAGGCCGGCTGTACGCTGAAAAGCTGAGGGACACCTCGCTTGCCCTGTACGAAAAATGTGCCGCCTACGCTCTGGCGCGGGGCATCATCATCGCTGACACGAAATTTGAGTTCGGTCTCGACGACGAAGGCAATTTCCTCATCGGCGACGAGATGCTGACCCCGGATTCCAGCCGTTTCTGGCCGGCCGCGGAATATGAGGTCGGCCACGGACAGCCCAGTTTCGACAAGCAGTTTGCCCGCGACTGGCTGAAGTCCCACGATCACAACTGGACACTGCCCGAGGATATCGTGGAAAAGACCATCGCCAAGTATCTGCAGGCCTACGAGCTGCTCACCGGCGAGACGCTGACCGTGTGAATCTCCCACAATTGATACAGAGCCGAAAAGGGGCTCCGGACGTTCCGTCCGGAGCCCCTCTCCGTCATTCCACGCTTTTCAGCGCCTCTGCCATGTCTATACGCCTCAGTTTTCTCCTCATGATCAGATCCACCGTCACGGTGAACACGAAGGTCAGGATCACCGCGATCACATAACTCAGGGGCGTCACCTTTGTTTCGAAACAGACCATATCCAGCCGTATCTGGTCCATAACGAACGCATGCAGCAGTTTTCCCAGAGGAAGTCCGAGAACGGCCCCCATCAGCGTCAGCACCAGATTCTCCCGGAAAACATACGCCGCCGTTTCCCTTTCGGAGAATCCCAGGACCTCGATGGTCGCTATTTCCCTCACGCGCTCGCTGATATTGATGTTGCTCAGATTGAACAGTACAACGAAAGCGAGCGCCGCCGCGCATCCGATCACCAGAGCGACGATATAGTTCATGCTCTTGAGCATGTTCCCCACCATGGTCCGGAGATCCGCCATGACCGAGATGGCCGCGACGCTCTCCTCTCCGGAGAGAGAGGCCGCTACCGCGTGTACGTCGCCGTCCCCCGCATCGGCATAGGCGGCGTTGATCTTCACCTGTCTGCCGAGAATGGCCTCGTAGGTCGCGTCCGTCATCACGGCGTAGTAATAGACATAATTCCGGAATATGCCGGTGACGGGCACTTCCGTGGTATGGACGTCGTCCGTCTTCAGGCGAAGCATATCCCCTTCGGCAAGTCCGAGCACTTCCGCAAGATTGTCGCTGATGATGACGCTTCCGTCTTCCGGCCACGGCAACTCCCCGTCATCCGTTTTCAGATGGACCAGCGAGGAGATCTCAGGATTTGAGCAGGCGAGCACGTTCACCTGCTTCGTCCTGCCGTTTCCTTCTCCCTCCACCGTATCGGAACAGACAGGCACACACACGGAGAGGCGGTTCCCCGCCGTTTCCCCGAAGGTCTTTCTGTCCTCCTCGGAGACATCCTCCCGGAAGGTGATCGAATAATCGTAGGTCATGATCTTTCCGAACTGATCCTCCGCGATATCGCAGATGCTGTCCCTCAGCCCGAGCCCGGTAATGACCAGTGCCGTACATCCGCCGATCCCCAGGACCATCATGATCAGCCGCTTCTTGTACCGGAAGATATTGCGGGCAGTCACCTTGTGCAGGAAGGAGAATCTCCGCCAGAGGAAACCGATGCGCTCGATCCACACTCTCTTCCCTGCGGGAGGAGTTCTCGGTCTCATAAGCTCCGCCGGAACGCTGTGCAGTTCCTTCCGGCAGGCCGCGTACGTTGCCCCGGCAGAACACAGAAGCGCGACAACCAGCGCAGCCGCACCCAGTCCCCAGTTGTAGACGATCCTGATCCGTCCGAATCCGTACAGCAGGGAGTATCCTTTCCATATGCAGACGGGAAACAGCGCTGATCCCGCCAGGAAGCCGGCGACCGCTCCGATCAGCGCAGCAGAGCCGGAATAGAAAACGTATTTCCACGTGATCCGGGCATTGCTGAAACCAAGAGCCTTCAGAGTCCCTATCTGCGTGCGCTGATCGTCCACCATTCTGGTCATGGTCGTGACGCACACCAGCGCGGCTACAAGGAAGAAGAACAGCGGAAACACACGTGATATGCCCTGAACGATCTGGCTGTCGTTGTCATAAGCCAGATAGCCCGCGTTGCTGTCTCTGTCCAGCAGCCAGGTCTCCGGCGGCTGCAGGCTGTCGATCTCCTCCCTGGCGTCAGCCAGTTCCCTTTCGGCCTCGCTCAGTTCCTCCTCCGCCTCGGCAAACTGGTCCGCCGCATCCTTTTTGGCCTGCTCATAGTCTTCCAGCCCCTGTTCATAGCTCTCTTTTCCGTCCTGGTATTCCGTCAGTCCCTTGGCGTAGGCTTCCTTCCCGGCCTCCAGTTCTCTTTTTGCAGCACTCACCTTCATCCATCCGGCATACAGCTGCTCCTCCGTGTCTTTCAGCTGCTTTTCGGCTTCCGCAAAAGCGTTCTGAGCCTCAGCCTCCGCAGCGTCCAGTGCCTTCTGTGCCGTTTCCGTCTGCTCCAGCGCACTCTGTGCCGCCTGCCAGGCTTCCGGGACCCCCGACGCTTCTATCTGCCCGAGCGCTGCCCGGACCTGTTCCAGCTGCGCCGCTGCGGCAGTCCTGCTTTGCTCGTCCAGCTCCGGCTGCTGCATCTGCAGTTCCAGCGCGGATGCCGTCTGCTGCAGTTCCGCGTACTGGCGGAGGATCTCCTCTGCTCCAGCGGCCTCCAAAGTCTCAGCGGCGCTCTCCGCCTGCGCCCTTGCCTCAGCCAGTTCCTGCCTTTTGCCGGCTAGTTCCTCTTCCGTCTGCGTCTTCTTCGTTTCATATTCTTCTCTGGCGGCCTTCAGGGCAGCGCAGCCGTCATAATACTGTTTTTCTCCCCTGCGGATCTCCTCTTCCGCGTCAGCCAGGCGGACAGCCGTGCTGTCCAGCTCCGCTCCGGCATCATCCAGTTCGCGCTTCGAATCCTCCAGTTTCTTCAGTGCCTCGTCCAGCTCCTCTTCGGCGTTCTTCCGCTCCTCCTCATAGGAGCGCTTCCCCTCCAAGTATTCCTCCTCGGCATCGGCGTACGCTTCTTCCGCCTCCGTCAGGATTTCCTGAAACCTTTCCTCCGCCCTGCGCTCGAGTGCCGCCTCCAGCAGCGGTCTCTCCTGCTCCCGCTGCCTGTCGTATTCTTCCGAGAAGATCTCCGCCGTCTCCTCCATGGCGACATAGAGTTCGGTAAAGATCTCCGTATCCAGCCCTTCCGGCCGGAAGCAGAAGAAACCCGCGAGCTTTCCGTTTCCAAGAGATGTGGTACCTCTTTCAACGCTCAGATACAGCGGACTGCTGCACAGACCGCTGATTGTATACTCCCGGAACAGGAGCGGACCTCCGTCCTCTTCCGGAACGGTTATTTTTCTCCCGATGTCTTCCTCTGTGAAAGCCAGATGATCCGCCAGCACCTCATCCGCCCGCACGGGCATCCGCCCCGCTTTCAGCGCTGGAGCGTTGAGTTCGGAGATCATCAGGGCCTTCCAGGCCGTCTCCTTGCCCTCTTCGTTTTCAATCAGGAAATCCCCGCTGACGGAGCCTTCTGCGAATGCGACGCCTTCCTCTCCGGAGACGGCGTCGGCATCCCGTTGCGTGAATCCCATGGTCGACAGCATGCGGAAGTCATAAAACCTCTGCTTCCGCAGGTAATCGTCCCCCGTCCTGACCATAGCCTGCCTCATTACACGCAGTCCGGAGAAAAAACCGACCCCCAGGGCGATAATCGCCAGGATCGCGATGTATCTTCCCAAGGTCCTCCTGATCTCCCGCCAGCTGTTTTTTGCGAAAGCCGACGTTCTCATCACCATTCGATCTCCTCAACAGGCACCGGTGATTCGTTCTTTGTTGCGGATTTTACGGTGCCGCTCTGCAGTTGGATGACCCGGTCAGCCATGGCCGTCAGAGCGGAATTGTGCGTGATGATGATCACCGTCATTCCGTTCTTCCTGCTCTGCTCCTGCAGAAGCGCCAGGATCTGCTTTCCGGTCTCGTAGTCCAGCGCGCCCGTCGGTTCGTCGCACAGCAGCAGCCGGGGATTCTTGGCGAGCGCTCTGGCGATGGCAACCCTCTGCTGCTCTCCGCCGGACAGCTGTGCGGGAAAATTGCCCATGCGGTCCGCAAGGCCCACCCGTTCCAGCACTTCCTGCGCCGGAAGGGCCTCCTTCACGAGCTGCGCGGCGATCTCCACGTTCTCCAGTGCGGTCAGGTTCGGGATCAGGTTGTAGAACTGAAAGACGAATCCGATCTCTGTCCTGCGGTAACCGGCCCGCTGCCGGTTCGTCAGGGCGGAGACCTCCTGCCCGTTCATGACGATCGTTCCTCCGGTCAGTGTATCCATGCCCCCCAGGATGTTCAGCAGCGTGGTCTTTCCCGCGCCGGACTGGCCGACGATCACGCAGATCTCTCCGGATTCCACTTCAAATGAGACGTCCTTAAGCGCCTGGACCTCCACCTGTCCGGAACGGTATGTTTTACTCACATGTTCAAATCTGATAAATGACATCCGTCATGCCTCCGTGTGTGTTCACTGCCTTTCAGTATACTCCGATTTTCCCTCTGCTGGGTCATAAAATTATTGTAAATACCCGCCCGGGATCCGTTTTCTGCGTTACGATGTTCCCGGCTGAACACGTCTGCCGGCGGAAAAGGCCGTCCCGCAATTGTGCAGGCGGGCTTTTCGTGGTATACTGAATGGTAACGGTTCGCTGCTTTCCCCTGAGGAAGGCATATTACTTCAGGAGTTTTGACGCTATGACTGCTTCGGGATCCTCTGCCCTCTGCTCCCTGGGCATCGACATCGGGAGCACTACTGCAAAAGTGGTCCTCATGGAGGGCAACACCGTCCTGTATGAAAAATACGAAAGGCATCTGTCTCAGGTGCGGACCAAGGCGCTGGAGATGATCACCGAGATACGGGATCTTCTCATCGGCAGGGCGTTTACCGCCGCCATCTCCGGCTCCGCCGGGCTCGGACTGGCCGAGGCCGCCGGTCTTCCTTTCGTACAGGAGGTCTACGCCACCGGCGAGGTCGTCAAGGCGCTGGAGCCGGACACCTCCGTCGTCATCGAGCTGGGCGGCGAGGACGCCAAAGTCATTTTCTTCGCCGGCGGGACCGACGAGCGCATGAACGGCACCTGCGCCGGCGGGACCGGTGCCTTCATCGACCAGATGGCGATCCTTCTGAATATGACCGTGGACGAGATGGACGCCGCCAGCCTGCAGCATACCAGGCTGTATCCCATCGCCTCACGCTGCGGCGTCTTTGCCAAGACGGACATTCAGCCGCTACTGAATCAGGGCGCCGCGAAGGCGGATGTCGCCGCGAGCATCTATCAGGCGGTGGTCAACCAGACCATCTCCGGACTTGCCCAGGGGCGCCGGATCTCCGGAAAGGTCATGTTCCTCGGCGGACCTCTCCATTACTGCCAGGGCCTCCGCGACCGTTTCCGTGAGACGCTGAAGCTTACGGATGAGACCGCCGTATTCCCGGAATACGGACGTTTTGCCGTCGCGATGGGCGCCGCTATGTTCAGCCGGAAGGACTCCCGCCAGTTTTCCTACGAGACAATTACCAAAGCCCTGGCCAATGCCGAAGGTGCCGTGACCGTCGGGCACAGGCTTCCCCCGCTGTTCGCTTCGGAGGATGAATACCTGGCGTTCAGGGACCGTCACGCGAAGGCCACGGTCGAGGAGGAAGACATCTCCTCCTACGCCGGGGATGCCTGGCTGGGCATCGACTGCGGCAGCACGACCACCAAACTTGCGCTGATCAGCGACGAGAACCGTATCCTTTACAGCTTTTACAGTTCCAACCGCGGGAATCCCGTGGAGCTGGTCAGGGAACAGCTGTCAAAGATCTACGAGCTGTGCGGAGACCGGATCATAATCCGGGGCAGCGCCGTCACCGGGTACGGGGAGCAGCTGATCGAAGCGGCATTTCAGGTTGACGCCGGTGTCGTCGAGACCATCGCCCATTATACCGCCGCCCGCTATTTCCAGCCGGATGTGGACTTCATCCTGGACATCGGCGGACAGGACATCAAATGCTTCCGCATCAGGAACGGCGCCATCGACAGCATTATGCTCAACGAGGCCTGTTCCTCCGGCTGCGGTTCCTTTATCGAGACGTTTGCTCGTTCCATGGGCTACGGCATCGAGGAGTTCGCTGCGCTCGGGCTGCGGGGAAAAAGTCCCGTGGATCTGGGCAGCCGCTGCACGGTCTTCATGAACAGCTCCGTCAAGCAGTCCCAGAAGGAGGGCGCCACCGTCGAGGACATCTCTGCCGGACTGTCCGTCAGCGTTGTGAAAAACGCCGTATACAAGGTGATCCGCGCCTCATCCGCCCGGGAACTCGGGCAGCACATCGTGGTACAGGGCGGGACCTTCCTGAACGACGCTGTTCTGCGCGCTTTCGAAATGGAGATGGACGGACCCGTGATCCGTCCTGCCATTGCCGGCCTCATGGGGGCATACGGCGCCGCGCTGTACGCCAGGAAATTCCGGAAAAGCACCCTGATCTCAAGGGAATCCCTGGCGTCCTTCTCCCATACCTCCCGCGCCGCCGTCTGCCGGGGCTGCACCAATCAATGCCGTCTCATCATCAATACCTTCGCGGACGGCCGCCGTCTGATCTCAGGCAACCAGTGCCAGCGCGGTCTGGGCCTGGACGCTCCCGACGCGGAACTCCCCAATCTCTACGCATACAAACGCGATTATCTGGCCGGGCTCACCGGCCGTCCCGGCAAACGTGGAAAGATCGGGATCCCCATGGCGCTGGGCATGTACGAACTGGCCCCCCTGTGGCACGCCGTTTTCACCGAGCTCGGATATGAAGTCGTCTTCAGCCGCCTGTCCACCCGCCGCACGTATGAAAGAGGCCAGTTCTCCATCCCTTCGGATACCGCCTGCTATCCGGCAAAGATCATGCACGGCCATATGGAGGAACTGATGGACGAGGGGCTCGATACCCTGTTCTATCCGGTCCTTACCTACAACGTGGACGAGCAGGGCGGCACCAACCACTACAACTGTCCCATCGTGGCCTATTACAGCGAACTGCTCAACGGGAACATGGACAGGCTGAAGGAAGTCACTTTCCTTTATCCCAATCTGAACATCAACTCTCCGCGGGCTTTCACCGCCACACTGTTCGAGGCGATGCACCGTCGCGACCCCTCAGTCACGAGAGGGGAATGCCGCCGGGCCGTCGAGGCCGGTCTGGAGGCATACGACCGCTTCCGCCGCGACGTCATGGCAGAGGGCGAACGTGCCGTAGCCTATGCCCGGGCCGAAGGAAAGCGGATCATGATCCTGGCCGGCCGGCCGTACCACATCGATCCGGAGATCGGGCATGGCATCGACAAGCTCGCCGTCCAACTGGGCTTCGTCGTCGTCAGCGAAGACAGCGTCTGCCATCTGGAGGAACCGCAGAGGACGCGTGTCCTGAACCAGTGGACCTATCACAGCCGCCTGTACCGCGCCGCCCGATACGCCACCCATCACAAGGACACCGAACTGGTACAGCTGGTCTCCTTCGGATGCGGGATCGATGCGATCACCACGGAGGAATGCCGCAGCATCCTCGAACCGGAAGGCAAGTTCTATACCCAGCTGAAGATCGACGAGATCACGAATCTC